>OCHK01000630.1_pt1 | contig 33729 bp, 30 predicted proteins | sample 1538551 | NCBI WGS metagenome assembly OCHK01 (sample SAMN04571707, study PRJEB22368) | human gut metagenome | biome: human gut; material: stool | host: Homo sapiens | place: Luxembourg | collected 2012-08-31
GGCATACGATTTACTATTTATATATTCTAACATTTAATATCTCACTTAAAAATTTCACGACGAGTCTTTTGACATCGTCCATCGGGACTTTGGCGCCCGTTTCCCTTTCGATCGAGGTCGCGCCCCGGTCGGTGAATCCGCAGGGGTTAATGCGCGAAAACCACTCCAGATCGGTCGTTACGTTCAGCGCGAACCCATGCATGGTAATATAACGCGACGAACGGACTCCTATTGCGCATATCTTGCGCGGAGCGCCCGCCGGCGTGCATTTTCCGCCGCCGTCCGCCGTCCGGCCATCGCCTTCCTGCGCGATTTCCGCTCCCACCCAGACGCCCGAAGCGCCTGCGATGCGTCCCGCCCGGATGCCGTACTCGGCCACGGTGCGGATGACGGACTCTTCCAGCGCGTCGATGTATGCCCTCAGCCCGATGCCTAACCTTTCGAGGTCCAGAATCGGATAGCAGACCAGCTGTCCGGGTCCGTGGAAGGTGATGTCGCCCCCTCGGTCTATGTGAAAGAACTGCGCTCCCATCGCTTCGAGCGCTTCGCGGCCTACGAGCAGGTTCTCGGCATGGCCGCTTTTGCCGAGCGTGTATACCGGCGGATGCTCCACCAGCAGAATCGTGCCCGCCTCTTCCGAGGACGGCGTTGCGCTCTCCGGCGCTGCCGTCCGGTTCGTTTTTCCGGCTGTCAGGACGTCGAACAGGCTCTGCTGCAAATCCCAGCAGGCTTTGTAGTCCATCTGTCCGAGGTCCCGGCAGTAAACGTTCATCGCTGCAAACTTTTAACGCTTTGCAGGGCCTCTTCCGCCAAGTACGACGAGCGGACCAGCGGCGCGCTCGCGCAGTAGGCGAAGCCCATTTCCAGCGCTTTGAGTCTGTACCATTCGAATTTTTCAGGAGTGATATACGCCGCCACGGGGTAATGCTCCAAAGTTGGACGAAGGTACTGACCGAGCGTTACGATCCCGACGCCCGCTTCGCGCAGGTCGTGCAGGGTTTGTAATACTTCGTCATCGCTCTCGCCAAGTCCGACCATCAGTCCGCTTTTGGTTGCGACGCCCTGCCGGCTCATGTGGCGCAGGGTCTCCAGACTCGTGCGATATTTCGCTCTGGAACGGACCACGGGGGTCAGCCGCTCGACGGTTTCGATGTTGTGCCCGATTATATCGGGCTTCGACGCGATGACCGTGTCCAAGAGGTCGGGCCGTGCGTCGAGATCGGGAATAAGGAGCTCAATTGCGGCGTCGGGATTCTGTTCGCGGATGGCGCGGACGGTTGCGGCCCAATGTGCGGCGCCGCCGTCCGGCAGGTCGTCACGCGTTACAGAAGTTACGACGACATACCTCAGTTTCATCAGCGAGACGCTTTCGGCTACCCGCCGGGGTTCCTCGGCGTCCGGAGCAAGGGGGTGTCCTGTTCTGGTGGCACAGAAGCGGCAGCCCCGTGTGCAGATATCGCCCAGAATCATGAAGGTCGCGGTTCTGCGGCTCCAGCATTCGGCCTTGTTGGGACACATGCCGCTGCTGCAAATCGTGTGCAGCGCATGTTTTCGGACTATCTGCTGAACCTCGGCGTATTCCGGGGTTCGGTGGAGCCGGATCTTCAGCCATCCGGGTTTTTTCAGTACATCTACCTTGTCATAAAACTTCGGCATTTAAGATCATTATTTTCCAATTGATGCAAAAATACGAAAAAATAATTGATATTCCCTAAGAATGGTCCATTTTCTTTGACAGCCCCGCGCCGGACGCTTCTGTGCCGGGATTCGCCCGTTTCCGGGCTTGGGAGGCGGATATTCGGCCGGAAGCCGCTTCCCGCCCGCCCCGTCGCCGCCGCCCGGAGAAAGCATATTAAAAAATAAAAAAACGCACCTGCCGAAACTGCAATAATTCATTATCGGAGCCTTCTCTGCGCCGCTTCCGGACACGAGAAAGGGGTTCGGTACCTGGCAGTAGCGAACCCCTCTGGTTAGGTTAGTTAGGTTAATGAGAGTGGGAGAATCCCACGTTTTGTTATACAAAGATAAACTGAAATTCACAATTCACCAAATCTTTTATAACATTTTTTCAAACTAACCTAAAAAAATCTGTTAAATTATAATTAAAAAATTTAAAATAATAGCCGATTTATAAGTTTTTGATTAAAGCGCTTCGCGTATTTCCGCGTTCTGCACCGTTTCGGGCTGCTTCTCCGGGGCGATCGAAGTGATGTGGCGGTTGCGGTAAGCGGCCGGCGTCATCTGGTATTCCTTTTTGAAAAGTTTAATAAAATGCGACGTGTTGGGGAACGTGCAGGCGTTGCCGATCTCCGAAATGGATTTCGAAGTCGAGATCAGCAGCAGACGCGAGTGCATCAGCCGCTGGCGGATGTACCACTTGTGGGGCGGCATCTGGAAATGACGGCGGAACTCCTTCTTGAACGAAGTGAGCGAACGGTTCGTCAGTTTCGAAAGCTCCTCGATGGAGATGTCTTTGAAGATATGGTCGTAGACGATCTGTTCGAAATTCTCTTTCGCGGCGTCCACGTTGCTCAGCAGCTTGCTTTTGATGCAGCAGTCTTCGTGCGAGGCGATCAGATAGATCAATTCGGTCATCTTGATGTTCTCGGCCGTCTCGTCGCGGTGGAAGTCTTCGTCGCGCAGGTAGTTGTTAGTATTGACGAAAAAGTTGCGGATCGAATTCCATGCGGGCATGGCGACGTGCGTGCGGTTGCGGCAGTTTTCACACGAATGTTCGTTCGAAATGTTCAGGCCGTAGGTGATGTTCAGGTGCATCAGGATACGCTGGAGGTCCGCCGGCGTATAGTAAAAGAGCACTTGTTCGAAGGGCTGGCCGTTTTCCGGGAAGTTCTCGATGTAGTGATGCCCTATGCCGAGGTAGAATACGTCTCCGCGTGTGAGCGTCTGGCGCTTATCGCCTTCGTAGATGTACTTCGTACCGCGAAGGATGTAACCGATTGCATAGCGCGAGAGCGCCTGAGACTGGATTCCGTTGTGAAGTGCTTCGACATACTTCACGATCATCGGCTGCTGAGCCGACGAATTCAATGAATTCTTCATACTAAATCGTATTTTAAGTTTCTGCGAACAATAAGTTGCGTCACTTTTGTTCAACTCCAAATATACAATTTAATATTTATTTAGTAAAAGAATTAATACGCTAAAAAGACACATTAAGGCAAATAGAGCTGTTTGGACTATATTTGTGACTAAATAGATTATTGCAAAGCTGCAATGTAGACCGAAGCGGCCAACAGAATGAGGTAGACGGGCAGTGCGATTCTGCGGTCTATCCGCACGAAAAGCACCGGGAAAAGCAGGGCGGCGGGAACCGCCGTCAGGGTGAATGCTTCGGGAGTGACCGACGGGGTGCAGAGCAGGGCGAGAGTCATCGCCAGTATACCTATATTAAAGATAAGGATGAAACGCGGCTTGGTTCCGGCGGCATAAATGTCCGAAAGAAAGAAAAAGAGCGCCGTCAGGGCGAGTGCCGCAATGATGCTAAGCATGACGAGCGACGGGAGCGGAAGGGCCGTGAAAATCCATAGCGGAACGCCCGATACGACCGCGTCGGCCAGTGCCGTGACCGGAGCCGTGAATTCTTCTCCCGCGCCCCAGCTGACGTAGCAGGCGGTCAGCACGGGCAGTATCAGACCGGCGGCGGCGACGACGACTTCGCGGAACGTACGTCTGAAAAGCAGTATCGCCAGCGGAAGGATCAGCCCCAGCGGCGTTGCAGGGGCATAGACCAGCGGCAGCAATCCCAGATAGAGGGAGGCGCGGAAAATGGCATCGAAACCGTAGCCGTTGCAGTAGGAGCGGCAGTAGTTCTTGGCGGCGAGCGCCAGCAGCATCGAGGCGGCGAATGCCGTCAGGTAGTTTCCGCCCGAAACGATGCCGCAGGCGACGACGGCGTAGAGCGGAATCGGCAGACATGTGCTGACTCCATAGAGGTTGTAGCGGATGGCGATCCGCCCCGTGCACATGCCCGTGAAGAGGATCATGAATCCCGCGGCCAGACGCGCCCACACCGGATATGCGGCCTGAAACCGGGCCAGCGCTCCGCCCAGCAGGGGCATTGTCTCCGGCGCGCCGGCGGATACGCCGTTTCCCGCCCCGCCCCACATGGCCGTGACTGCGAGTGCGAAGAGGGTGACGAAGGCCGGGACCAGCGGTTGTCGGGCGATATCTATCTTCATGCGGCGATTTCTGCTTTCGGCAAAAATACGGAAAAAAGCGGTACGGGACTAAATAATTGCTAACTTTGTTGTAGCCGGAATCCTGCGGAGGGTGTTTCTTTTCGAGTCTTGCGTATGGTTGCGGCCCGTTTGCAGGAGCAACACGGCATGTTTCGGCTGTTCGGCTGTTTAGTTGTTCAGTTGTTCGGCTGCTCAGCTGTTCAGTTGCTCGGCCGCTCGGCGGAATCGGTGGGACGGCCGCGGGACGGATCGACGTCTCCGGAGATGCCGGTTGCATTCCGGCGGTTCTGTCCGGAATCGGGTTCCGACTCGCTTTCCGGACCAGCTTTCCGGACCAGCTTTCCGGACCAGCTTTCCGGACCTGTTTCGGGATTGGCTTCCGGGCCTGCTTCGCGATTTGCTTTTCGGGCCTGCTTCAGGATCTGCTTCGCGATCTGCTTTCGGACCAGCTTTCCGGGCCAGCTTTCCGGACTTGCTTCCGGGTCTGCTTTCCGGATGCAGGTGTTATTTTGTTTGATTGTGGAATGCGAAGTGTGGTTCCGATCCGGCCGCAGGATTCGTCTGCGCAATTTTTGCCGCAGCAGCTCCCGGCGGCGGGCGTGTAACAGTTCGTTGCCGGTTTTCCTTGATTTGTGTCGGGTGCCGATGATTTAATGTTTTTGGCTATGCTTGAAAATTGCTTTCAATACGATCTTCCCGAAGCGGGATGCGACGAGGCTGGGCGGGGGTGTCTCGCCGGGCCGGTTTTTGCCGCGGCCGTGATGCTGCCGCCCGATTTCCACGATCCCCTGCTCAACGATTCGAAGCAGATGACCGAGCGCAACCGCGAGAAGCTTCGGGTGATTATCGAACGCGAAGCCGTGGCATGGGCCGTCGAGGCGGTCTCCGCCGAGCGGATCGACGAGATCAACATCCTGAATGCGTCGTTCGAGGGAATGTCGCTGGCCGCGGCGCGGCTCGATCCCGCTCCCGGCTTTCTGGCCATCGACGGCAACCGCTTCCGGACCCGGCTCGAACTGCCTTACCGCTGCATCGTCAAAGGCGACGGCAAGTATGCCGACATCGCCGCCGCTTCGGTGCTGGCCAAAACGCACCGCGACGAGTATATGCTGCGTCTGGCCGAGGAGTTTCCCCAGTACGGCTGGCGGAAGAACAAAGGTTATCCGACGCGCGAACACCGCCTTGCGATCCGCGAATACGGTCTCACTCCCCATCACCGGCTGACCTTCAACCACGAGATCGACCAGCTGGAGCTGCCGTTTTGAGCCGGTCGCGCAACGTTCGTACTTGAAACGCCGAAATCCCCCGTTATAAGACAAAACAAAAAGAGCTGAAGTCTTTACTTCAGCTCTTTTTCAAATACTCTCCTCGGATTAGTATCCCAGCGACTTGGAAGCGGCGTAGGAGACTTTCAGTGCGTTGGCACGGCGAAGCTCCTGCTTCACGTCGGTTACGATACCCATTTTCGTGGTCTGGTCGGCCTTGAGGCAGATGGTCATCGAAGCACGGTCGGCCTCGCTGAGCTTATCGCGCTCTGCAGCGACGAAGTCCAGAATATCCTTGGTCGTTTTGTACGAGTCGTTCAGCTGGATACGGGGTGCAGTACCGAATTTGGCCTGCATCGCCAGCGAAGGCTGTCCGATGTGGATGTAGCTGACGAGCGATTTCTTCTCCAGCTTCTGTACCTCGGTAGCCTCAGGGAGTTTATATCTCACGAGCAGTTCCTGATCGCGCATGGTCGTCGATACCATAAAGAAGAAGAGGATCATGAAGATCACGTCAGGAAGCGATGCGGTCGAGATAGGGGGCAAACCTTTGTTGCCCTTCTTTTTCATTACTGCCATAGCTTACTTCTTTATATTACGGGGTTCTGCCTCCGAGATCTTCAGCGGAACTGCCTTGGATATTGCGTTACGGTCCTCCTCAGGAAGATCGGCGAATTTTGCGCCGAATTTCCGCATGGCGACTTCATCGCGGACCTCGTTGAATGCGCGGGTCAGCTCGTTCTGCACCATGATATACGACTGGTAGCCGGTATCACGTGTAGTCTGGAGCGAAACGACGCCTTGGCTTTCGGGATACATCCACTTGCTGCCGTCGCTCAATTCGATCTCCTTCTCCACCTTCTCAGGAAGGTTTTCGTCGTCCATCGGATTGAGAATGAATTCCTTCGTCCTGTTCTTGAGCTGGTGCAGGTCGATAATCTCCTGCTTGCCGGAGGGACCAGCCATGATGTTGCCGCTGCCCGATATGAGCACGAGGAAGAGGTTGCGTTCCTTGACCTTGATGTCCTCCTGTTGTTTCTCATCGGGGGGCATCGGCGGGAGCATACGCACCAGACCGGTATCGACATTCATGGTTGTGGCCACCAGGAAGAAAATCAGCAGCAGGAAGGCGATATCGGCCATCGAGCCGGCATTGATTTCCTGTATTTTCCTTTTATCTGTTGCCATTGTTGTTCACTCCATTATTTGAAAGCGCCCCAGATTTCGGTTACTACGGCCGTCAGGAAAGCGGCGACGAAAGCAACGTACGTCACGAGAATGCTCGTTTCGGTAATTACGGTTTCACCGTGGCCGAAGAAACCATTGGTCTGGAGATCGACGATGTTCACCGTGTGGCCGGCAGCGTAGAAGTACGATACGCCGACGACGATGATTATCAGCGCCAGAGAGAGTATGGTTCCCTTGATGCCTGCCGGGTTCTGAATCATTCCGAAGATGGCGCAGAACAGGGCTGCGGCGATAGCGAACACGAAGAGGAAGTATCCCCATACGAGGTTCAGGCTGATCGCAGCATCCGAGCCGCCCGTAGCGATCGCGTATACCAGAAGTACCACGGTGATCGCCATCAGAATGCCCAGCAATATGTTCAATATCTTTTTCATAATTGCTTTTTAACTCTTTAAATCGTTGGGATTATTTCTTGCTGTATGCCGTCAGGATATCCATCAGCGTGATGGACGAATCCTCCATATCGTTCACGAGCGAATCGATCTTCGAAACGATATAGTTGTAGAACAGCTGAAGAATAACCGCAGCGATAAGACCCATGAGGGTCGTCAGAAGGGCGACCTTGATACCGCCTGCAACGAGGGTCGGGCTGATATCGCCGGCAGCCTGAATGGCGTCGAACGCCGCGATCATGCCGACAACGGTACCCATGAAGCCCAACATCGGCGACAGAGCGATGAACAGACCGATCCACGAAAGACCCGACTCCATCTGGCCGGTCTGAACCGAACCGTAGGAAACGACAGCCTTCTCGACCGAATCCAGACCCTGATCGTAGCGGTCGAGACCCTGATAGTAGATCGAAGCGATAGGACCGCGGGTGTTGCGGCAAACTTCTTTGGCAGCTTCGATGCCGCCGTTCTTCAGTGCGTCCTCAACGGCAGCGATGAGCTTCTTCGAGTTGATCGTTGCCAGCGACAGGTAGAGGATACGCTCGATAGCGACAGCCAGACCGATCACCAAGCAGAGAAGAACCGGGAGCATCCATTCCCAACCGCCTTCGAGGAATTTCTGCATCATGATGTGGTGCATGCTGTCACCTGCGAGTGCGGTTTCGGCAGCGACTGCAGTCTCTTCGGCAGCGGCAGCGGCTTCCTGCGCGAAAGCGTTAACAGTACCCAGTGCGAACAGGGCCACTGACAGAATCAAAAAAAGTTTTTTCATAGTTGTGTTGGATAAAATTAAATTTGATTAGTTGTTTATTTGTTTGTGTCTTTTTTGGTTTATTCCATATCTCGGTTTCCCGACTTCTTCAATTTCTTATTTTTCCCTAAAAAAATCCTAAAAAAATCTTTTTTTTCACGCTTCCGGAATTCATACGGTGCTTTTTGGTCGCTGTCCGCATACTTTCCATACCGGTTTCACGCAGGCAGCCGAATCCCGAATCTTTCATTCTGAACTCATGCAATTTCCTGCCGATCAACTTGTTGCGATGTTCGCATCTTTCCGTCCGCCGTCACCGGGGGCCTTCTAAGGATACATTAGCAGTGCGAAATATAGAAAAAAAAATCGTTCCGTGCAATGGCTTAGGCCGTAAATTCTCCGCGCAGGGGGCGGCGCAGCAGCGCGCGCGTCCGGTCGTCCGGCAGGTCGAGTCCCAGCACGTACATCAGTTTGGTCACGGCAGCTTCGGTGGTCATGTCGTGGCCGCACAGGACGCCGATTTCCTGCAGGCGAAGCCCCGTTTCGTAAAGTTCCATCGAGACTTTGCCGCCGCCGCACTGCGTGATGTTGAGAATGATGATCCCGCGGCCGATCGCCTCCTTCAGTACGCGGATGAACCACTCGTTGGTCGGGGCGTTGCCCGCGCCGAAGGTTTCGAGCACCACGGCTCTCAGTCCGGGGGCCGAGAGCATGGCCCGGAGGATGTTTTCGCCCAGTCCCGGAAAGAGTTTGACCACCTCGATTCCGTCGGCCAGCCGCGTGGCGATGCGCAGCTGGGGCGAAACCTCCGTCGGATGCAGGATGGCCGGGAGGTTGTAGGCGATGTTGACCCCGACCTCCGCCAGCGGCGGATAATTGTAGGAGCGGAAGGCGCTCAGCGCTTCGGCGCTGCGCTTGGTGGTGCGGTTGGCGCGGAACAGCCGGTTCTGGAAATAGAGCGACACTTCGGGCACTTCGGGGCGTCCGCCGATGTGCGCGCCCGCGATTTCGATGGCCGTGATGAGGTTCTCGCGGCCGTCGGTCCGCAGTACGCCGATCGGAATCTGGCTTCCGGTGAAGACGACCGGCTTTGCGAGGTTTTCGAGCATGAAACTCATGGCCGACGCGGTATACGACATGGTGTCGGTGCCGTGCAGCACGACGAATCCGTCGTAGCGCGCGTAGTTGTCGCGGATCAGTTCGGCAAGTGCGGCCCAGTTGGCGGGTGTGACGTTCGACGAGTCGATCACGGGGTCCATCGTCAGTACGTCGATGTCCACGTTGAGCCGCTTGAGCGACGGGAATTCGTCGTATATGGCGCTGAAGTCGAACGGCACCAAGGCTCCGGTTTCGGCGTCGTTCTTCATGCCGATCGTGCCGCCCGTGTAGATAATCAGGATAGAGGATTTCATCGTGTATGGTCGTATTCTTTATTTTCCGAAAATGCGTTCGGCGTTGGCCGTCGTCGCTTCGGCCGTCTCGCCGGGCGTCAGCCCCTTCAGCTCCGCGACTTTTTCGCAGACGTACCGCACGTAGGCAGACTCGTTGCGTTCGCCGCGGTGGGGTGCGGGCGTCAGGTAGGGACAGTCGGTTTCGAGGACGATGTCGCGCAGCTGCATCTCCCGCACCGCCTCGGCCAGCTTGCTCTTTTTGAACGTCACCACCCCGCCTATTCCGAAGACGAAGTCGCCGTACTCCTTCAGTTCCCGGTAGGTGTCGGCCGTGTCCGAAAAGGCGTGGAAAACGCCCCGGACGCCTCTGCCCTTGTATTCGCGCATCAGCTCCACGGTTTCGGGCCATGCGTCGCGCGTGTGGACCGCGATCGGAAGGCCGTACTCCAGCGACAGATCGATCTGGCGGCGGAAGGCTTCGAGCTGTTCGGCCCTGAAATCACGGCTCCAGTAGAGGTCCAGCCCGATTTCTCCCACGGCGCAGAAGCGGATCCCTGCGGGCGGCGTTTCGAGATAACGCTCTACGAGCGCCAGCTCCTCGCGCCAGTGTGGATTGTCGTTCACCGACGTGGGGTGCAGTCCCATCATTGGGACGCACCGCTCCGGGTGGCTGCGGCACAACCCGAACAGCCGTTCATGGCTTTCGGAGTCGATCGCCGGGAGCAGCACTCTCTCCACCCCGGCGTCGGCCGCACGTGCGAGGGCCTCCTCGCGGTCCGCGTCGAATTCGGGGGCGTACAGATGCGAATGTGTATCGGTAAGTCTCATATCAGTTTCATGTATCTGTTGCCGGGCAGCTGGCGTACGGCGCCTGCCAGTTCCAGCCCCACGAGCAGCGTCGCCAGCTCGCCGGGATCGAGTCCGCTCAGTTCCGAAAGCGTTTCGTGCGACAGCGGATCGTCCGTGCGGAAACAACCCAGCAGTCCCGTTTCGTCGGGCGTGAGCTGCGGTGTGGCGGGTTTCGGCCGGAGCGTCGCCGGTTCCGCGCCGAGATCCCACATCAATTCGCGGACGATGTCGTCGGCCGTCAGCACCAGCTGCGCTTTACGGTTGCGGATCAGGTGGTTGGTCCCTGCCGACATGCGGTCCGTGGCGCGGCCCGGCACGGCCATCACCGAACGGTCGTAATCGTCGGCGCAGTGCGCCGTGACGAGCGATCCGCCGCTGTCAGGCGATTCGACGACGATACATCCGGCGCTAAGCCCGGCGATGATGCGGTTGCGGGCGATATAAGCCGTGCCGTTCTGCCGGGTCTGCGAATGAAGCTCCGTGACCAGCGCCCCGCCGTGATCGAGGATGTCGCGGGCTACGGCCGTATGCTGCGCCGGCGTCACTTCCGGCAGCGGGTTGGCCAGCACGGCGACGGTCGGCACTTCCGCCGCCAATGCCGCGCGGTGCGCCGCGACGTCGATCCCGAAAGCCAGTCCGCTGACGATGCAGAGTCCCGGCACCTGCGCTGCGAGTCCCTCCACGAGCCGGTTGCACATGGTCTGTCCGTAGGGCGTCGCATTGCGCGTGCCGACCATCGACAGACAGCGTGCCGAAAGGGCTTCCGTATCACCTTTTATGTATAGGACATGGGGATAGTCGGGGATTTCCCGCAGGAGCGGCGGGTATTCCGGATCGGTCGAGGCGATGGCCGCGATTCCGTTGCGGCGGCAATGCTCCAGCTCCTTTTCCGCGGCGGCGAATCCTCTGCGGCGGACGATTTCGCGGGCGGTCTCTTCGCGCAGGCCCGCTTCGCCCGCCAGTTCGTCCGGAGCCGCGGCGAAAATGTTCCGTGCGCTGCCGAACACTCCGAGCAGATGCACGGCGCCCTTCACCCCGATACCCGGAGTCATCTGAAGGGCGATATCCTCGATTGTCATAGCCGCAAAAGTCGTTTAACGTGTCGTAAAAGTAAATATTTTTGGGAAATAACGCAAAGTTGAGCCGAAGTTTTGCAGATTTTAGAAATGTTTGTATATTTGCACTCCGATACGCCTGAGCGTAACCCGGAAAACACCTGAGACGGTGGAGCCGGGGGCTGAATGAAATCAGCGGCCGCGGCCCGAACAGCGGTTTGCGCAGGACGGATCGGAAACGAAAAATGGTCTGATGGCCGAGTGGCTAGGCAAAGGTCTGCAAAACCTTGTACAGCGGTTCGAATCCGCTTCAGACCTCACTAAAACCGCGTTGCAATAATCTGCAACGCGGTTTTCTTTTTGTTCTGTACAGTATTTGTACGGCAAAGGTTGGATTCGGCTCTATGCTATCCTAATAAGGATAATATTATTTGGCAGCGCCGCAACATTTTTTGTATTTCTTGCCACTATTACAAGGGCAAGGATCATTTCGCCCAATCTTATGTCCAGATGAAGTAGTCATCACGCCACTCGCTTCCAATACTTCGTTAGATGTTTTTTCCATAACGGGATCATTAAACCATGCGTAGTTATGGTACACAGCCAAATCTATTCTATCGTCAGATGATGAATATAAACTACCTAGTCCGATCCATTTATTTAGTTTGTGTTTATATTTTCTTGCTGTGGTTAATCCTGTTAAATCCTTTTGAAGAAGTCGGGGGAAATTTGATTTGTGTGATACGTAAGTGAATCCAGAGTTTGTAGAATTGATAATAAAAGAAAAATTATGGTTTTTATGATCGATTAAAGTTTCCTGCTTTTTTGCCTTAATCATTTTGATTACTTGATCTCTTGTTTCTTCAGGCCAATCAAAAATATCAAAGATAATATCTGTTATTTGAGGATGCCGAAATTCTTTTAGAGCGTCACATAATTTTTGAAAGTCGGAATTAATCCAACTATTACGGATTCTATCTTTGTCTGCGTCTCTATCTTTTAAGCCATAAATATAACAATAATAATTTTTATCTATTAATAATCCGGTGTCATTGGCTAATCCGATGTAATCAGCTTCTGGGCGATTGCTCAATTTATGTGTTAAATGATAAGATAGATAATTAATTTCTTCGTCTGCTTTGAACTTATCTATTAATGATATACGCTGTCGTATATAATATAAAAAATCATATGGATCAGACAAGTAGTGTACCAATAACTGTAAATCAAATATTGTGAGAAATATTGGGTCTGGATCACTTTCACATTTATTCAATAAAACATAAGATTGATGTGTTAAAGATGGATAATTCTCTGATGTTACCCCCATAATATATACATCATTGATTTGGTCTGCAAATTTTATTTCCTTACCGGTCGCATCGAAAAAACGAGCTGACTTATCAATGATCTTATTCCTGCAAACTAATCCTTGATTATAGGCATCCTGTACTGCTCCTTTAAAATCTTTAAGAAGTTGCTCTGTGTTGCCAGCTCTTGCCAGTCTGGTTAGTTTTTTAGACTTAACTTGAACACATAAGGCTTTATTACCCAAAACACATAAAACATCAATATCTGTATCTGTGTCACCTTTTTTAGAACTAACTATTATTGATTTATATGTATTTCGTTCTCCAAAAACTTTTGTTAAAAAGTCAAATACTATTTCTTCACTGGCTTTGCCTCTATTCGTCCCAAGTTGATCTCTATAGGATTTATCATTGAACATCCAATAATATGGACTTTCATAAATTGATTCGAATACAAGATAACTTGTTGGAACAAAATATCGATCTTCATCGAGTTTAATAATTGGTTTGGATGTTAAGATATTATAGTCTTCCATTGTGTTGACAGAAACAGTGTTGTCTTTGTCTGGAATAAATGAAAAATTCTCAAAAAAGGCATCCGCATTTGGATAGTCCTTAAATTTAGACTTATTAATAACGAATAAATCGAGAATGCCATCATAGAAAGATTCCCAATTAGCTTCTCGTAGCCGATCCATTTCTGCCGGATCGGAATCTAATTTAATAGGACCAAAAAGGTCTCTATATTGATAAAACTCCATCGGCATAAGTCCTTGTTCTCGAAATTTAGTTTCATCAAAACGCCCCTTACTTTTTTTCTTCAACTTCTGAATCATTGAATCAAGGTTCTCTTTTAGTGCCAGAAAATATACTTTTTGTGATTTTTCAGACAGTATATCTTTGATTCGTTGTGCTATGTTCCGAATTTCATTAAACTCAAACCTTTTATTGGTAAATAGCCAATCTTTATCATATTTATATTTTCGGTCTAAAAAATCTAAAAATTGAACATCATATGCACCAGCACCGGAATAAGTTATTGTTTCTTTTATTAGTTGGGCATCGCCAAAGAAATCTTTTAGATCTGCTCGACGTGATGTTTCAACCACATTGTGGCCATTGTGTGAATTTGCAACCAGAGCCGCCATTTTATCCCTGAATGGAATTGCATAACTCAAATGTAATTCATTGAAAAGCTGATAAGTGTTTGTTTTATATCGAATTAAATTTTCAGGATTATCCGGTTTTATTATTATTTCTTTGTTTTGCAAAAAAAGCCCCATGAGAAATGCGATTTCCTTGGTAGATAATCGTTCCCAAGTGTTAAGTCTCTCAATTTCTTCTAAATGCAGATGAAAATCCTCAAACAGGATCATACATAATGTTATGATATATCCTGGGGATGCAACTAATGTCCGAATATCTTTTATTACTTGGTCTTGTGTGCGAAATTCGTTTTTCATAGAAAAATATTAGTTAGTAGTCATACAATAACAAATATAACTATGATTAATGAAATTAGGTAATTTATTCGGTAGCATTAAAATATTTCCTACCTTTGCCCCTGCGAACACATTTGATTATAAACTTTTGTAAATGGACTCAAGAATGGGAACCATGCCACTAAAGGTATGCGCAGAGCCGTTGGGGAGCAATCCCGCGAACGACACCCTTCTTGAGCTTGCAAAAGTGATTGATTGTGTTCGCAGCTGCGCATTTTTTTGTTTTTATGCGAACACAATCAATCGTCCGCGTTCCGACGCAGACACGCCGCAAGGCCAGCCGCAGGCGGTTTCCGCCGTGCAACCTCTCGATTCGTTTCCATTATCACCCGCCGGATTAGCAAATAATTGCTAACCAAATTGTTATTCTCTTTATTGCCGAAACTCCGCGATAAGTACAGCCCTTACTATGTCAAATTTCTAACAATCAATCAAATGGAAACAAACCAAAACCCCGTGCAGGAAAACTCTGCACAACGCATAACCCTCGAACTCGAACAGCCCGCCGAACCACTTTACGATCCTGCCGAAGCCGCCCGGATCGTCCAATGCCTGACAGACGGCTATTTCGATCCCGAATATATCCTGCTGTTCGGGAAACTGGTCGGCGGCACGCCGCATAGCGACGCTATGGCCTACGACCTGCTTGTCGTGGTGCGGGAAACCCCGGAATACGATTGGATTCAGACCAAACGTATCCTGCGTTATAAAGTGCCTTACAGCTGCCGGAAGATTACCTACATCAATCTTTACATCATGACGTTGAGTTACGTTGAATCGAACTCGACGCCGTTCCTCTTCTTCGCCCATGCCGAGGGCGAGTTGCTGTATTGCAGCGACAGCTATCATTTCCAGCGTCCAAAACATCCGATCGATTTCGCCAAGGCGTATGCCGATGCCAAATTGCATTACGACACGTTCCGTATTCTAGGCAACGAGTTGATCGAACAGGCGCAGGAAGCATTGAGCGAAAGCCGCAATATACGTTTGGCTGCTCTTTTCTCCGCGCAGGCGGCGGTCTATTTTTACCACACGCTCTACTACGTTTATCACGGTCAGGAGTTCGACATCCACGATCCGGTGGTGATGCACGACCGGATGCGGACGCTTTCGACCAAGCTGATGCTTGCCTTCGACGATACGCACATCGAACGGATCTTCACGCTCCCCTGCTTAAAGAAATTTCTGATCAAAGCGCGTTACGACCTTGGTTTCGATGTCGCGCCGCAGGAATTGGAAATGCACCTGCAACGTGTGGAGAAGATGGGCGATATTATCGAAAACTACGCCGGGCTGCGGCTGGAGCTTTATAAAGAGTTGAGCGAACGGCAATAAGCGGTCAATCTTCCCAATGAACGGGGGTTTACGGGATCATTGACGATCCCGCAAGCCCCCGTTTCTGTCATCCTACTTTTTCTTGGCCTTTGGCAGGACGTTCTGTTGGCTTTGTTCATGCCAGTATTTCGCAGTGTCTTTCCACTCCCGCCTGTCCCGGATATAATATCCTGCCGTACATGTCGCAATCAATGCAACGATTACAAGCCCTATAATAATTTTCAGTACGATAGGCGGCTGTTTGAGGTAGCGGATTTGTTGCTGCATTTCGTAAATGGTATGATTCGTCAGGTGTTCAAACTTTTCCGTGTCGACCTCTGTCTTCATTTTGGCTACCTGCTCCTGCAATGCCGTTATTCCCTGTGCGTTCTGTTTGACGTCTGTCCCGATCTGCTTCAATGAGCCGAAAATATATTTGAACAGCATTTTTATACCGGAGTTGTCGGACGGCAATGTATTGATTATAGGTTGAAACTCAATCTGCCCGATGCGATTAGTTAGGTTTGCAACTTGCTCGGCGGTGTGAGCCGATGCTTCGGCTATTTCTTCAATCTTCTGGGTCAATGCCGCATTATCCCCTCCCTGTGATTTTGATACCTCGGATTTCAGGGCTTTAATGATTTCTTCTTTTAAATCCTCGTACATATCTAATGTAAGGATGTTGTTTTGTGTGTTATCCATATCGGTTAGTGTATTCTGAATTTTGGTTTGTTGGTTTTAATTGTGCGTAATTTTCGGCTTCGCTCGGCCTGCTCGATCAGCATCACTTCGGTCGCCTGCCGGATCAGGGCCGTAACGCGGGCTATGTGTTCCTCGTGGGATTCGCCGATGCGCCGCTGCATCTGTTCCGGGGTGATTGAGCCGCAGCATCCGCCCGGCGGTAAAGTTATACCGTCTGCCACGCCGAAACCGCCCAAATCGAGGGATTCGCCCGAATTGCCGTGACTGCCGAACAACCCGGCGAACGCCGAACGGTAATGGCTAACTGCTGCCGATAAATTCCCGACTGCCTGCGCCGAATGGCGAGGCTGTGCGACGGGAGTATCGATCCGCTGCGCCTGCGAGAAATGACGGTCTAACTTGGAGAAGCTGAAAGCCCGGTCGATCTTCGAGCCGGAAAAGGTGTAGCTGTTCATGCTAAACAATACGCCCTGCCTGCGATCGGTATTCCCGCAATACTTGAATGTGGTCGTAATACCTCGTTCCTGCAATCGTTTCTCCAGATCGCCCCATGACTTGCAGCCGGGCAGACAACCCCGGATAGCGTCGTAAATGGCGTACTTGGTCTTGTCCGGCTCGCGCAACCGTTCGCGCCGTACCTGCTCTTTGCCTCTTGGGTAGTAAAGCCCGTATTTGGCTGTAAGCTCCTTGCAAACCTTGCCGTTCCGGATTTTGATATTCTTGTCCGATATGGTCTGTCCGTTGTTGCCGACCCGGTTGTAGACGATATGACAATGCGGATGCGCCTGATCCGTGTGCCGGACAATTAGAAACTGCGTGTCCCGAATCCCCATGCGCTCCATATACTCCCGTGCAATCTGCGCCATAGCCGGGTCGGTCAGTCGGTCGGCATCTTTCGGGGAGAAGGATAACGATATATGTCCGACTGCGTTTTTGATACGGGGATTCAATAACGTTTGGTCTTTGAAATCCCGCACCATGTCCGACACGCCCGGCGGCTCAATACCCTCAAAACTCAATATCCGCGACTGCTCTTTCATTACATAGCCGACCGTCGCACCAAAGGATGATCCGGCGATAATCTTACCGATCATGGCGCACCTGTTTTAGAAAGTCCTCGATCTGGGTAATGATCGCCGCATGGGGCGCAACCTCTGCCGCAAACCCGTCGACATGGGCGGACTTGGTAAGCTGATTCAGGTTACGGGCAATACCTTTCAACTGCGCCATATAATTCAGATGTTCCGGACGCATCCGCTCACGTACTCACCCGCGCCCGATAAGCTGCCGGATGATCTCGGACGGACGGCAGCCCGATATGCGGGCTAACTTCTTCAGCCGGAAATAGTGTTCGCTGTCGAGCCTTGCGCTGACGATGTACTTCTGTCTTTGGGCGGCTTCCAACATCGGACGCCCGCCCTTGTTAAAGGTTCTTTTCATACTTGGAATTTTAATGATTAGACCAACGGGATGCCGCGCCGACCAGCGGGAGCAAGCCTCGTTTTCGTTTACGAAAACACAAACTTGCCTTTCCTCTTTCTGATAGGCATACGACATTCCTGCGTCGTGCTATCGAGCATACGCAGCTACCGTTTTGGTGGTTTGATTGGGGTGATTTGTGCGACAGATTCTTTTATGTCGCATTCGCGGAACAGGACGCGCCCACCGATTTTATGGGCCTTGATTTTACCGCGATTAATTCAGGACGTGAGTGTAACAAGGGAGATTTTCAGAAGCGTCGCAACTTCTTTACGGGAGAGATAGCGCTCGTCCTGTTCTCTTCAAACCGGAACCTGCATCTGTTGCATTTCCTCGTGTACGGCTTCCCGGATCATTTCGGAAAGTCTTTCGACGGTCAGACCGTTCAAGATAAATTGTTCTTTTACCATATCATAAATAGATTAATGATTGCCCCGGACAATAGGTTCGGGGTGGCAAATATAGTGATAATTATTTCACTTCCAAATGTTCGGGTGTCAAGGCGTTAAATGTGCGTCGAATGGCACTCAATTGCATCCTTAAAAAAGTACCCGGCAGGTTGGGTACTTTTGATCTATTAAGATTTGTCAAAAATGTTTATACGTTGTTGATAAGTGTAAAGAAAATCCAGTTTTCTTTACATATCAAATGGAACGTGTAAAGATTTTGCGCATTTTTTTACACATCATTGGATGAATTAACTTCATCTGTAACGGCAGGTGAGCTGATGTGGAACGCATTTATCAGCAAATCAAACAGTCGTATATTGAGGTAGAAATTCTCCCGTCCCAATTTGATTTTCTCAATATATCCTGCTTTCTCCAGTTGCGTCAGATAGGCTGTTGCCGTCGGTCGCGATACCTGCAACTCCTCGCAGATAAAGTCGATCTTCGTATAGGGGTGGCGGAAGAGGTTATTCAGCAAATCCTGCGAATAGATTTTCTTCAGGTTTTCCCGGATTCCCTTTTTATATTCGGCCATCAATGCCTTGATGCCGTGAATAAGCACGATTGTTTCCTGCGATGTTTCTTCAATACCCTTTAGGAGAAACAGAATCCAAGACTCCCAATCTCCGTTATCCCTGACATTCTGCAAAAGACGGTAATATTCGCCCTTATTCTTAATGATATAGCGGCTCAAATAGAGAACTGGATAGTCCAACAGGCCGTTCAATACGAGATAAAGGATATTTACGATTCGCCCTGTGCGCCCGTTGCCGTCGGAAAACGGGTGGATGCTCTCGAACTGGTGGTGAATGACTGCCATTTTGACGAGCGGATCGACGTCGCTCATCGAAGCGTTGTTGATGTATTGCTCCAGATTGGCCATATACTTGGCGATCTCATCGTACGTCTGGGGCGGCGTATAGATAATCTCCTGTGTCGCTTCGTTCTTGAGTGTCGTACCGGGCGTTGTGCGGAATCCCGACGTGTTCCGTTTGATGATCCGATATATCTCGATGATGATGTTATTCGTCAGCAGGTTATGCTGTTTTACCAACGAAAATCCTGTCCGCAACGCATCTGCATAACTCTTAACCTCTTTTGATGCGGGCGTCGCATACTGGCTGGCGAACAATTCTGCCTTATACAACTCATCGTGTGTCGTGATGATGCTTTCCACGGCGGAACTGTCCTTTGCTTCCTGCAACGAAAGCGTATTGATAAGAATGCTTTCGTTGGGCATGGACTTGACCGCACCTTTCAATTCGGCGAGGCACTTGTGCGCTTCGACCAACTGCTTCAAGACGGGTTTTGTTTCGATCTCCTGTTTGAGAGGTAATGTCGGGATTTTATACATATTCCTGCTATTCTGTGGCTAAATTACCAATTATTTCTCATTTCTCGTGCCTGCTCCGCAAAAATACGGATGGCTCATCAGTTCCGTCGCGTTTTGCTCTTCGCTGATCTTGATGTATTTCATAAACTCTTTCTCGGTTTTGTGACCTGTGATTTTCATGATGGCGATGGACGGAATGCCCGCCAGATACATATTCGTTGCTCCGCTGCGGCGGGCAGTATGCGTCTTAACAAGGTCGCATTTCTCAACAATGCGCGTCTTTTGTTCCCCTTTCTCTACATAGGAAATCTCGATCTTCTCGATAATGCCTGCTTCCCGCGCAACCTCTTTGATGAATTTGTTCACCTTCTGTTCGTAGGATTTCGGCAGCTGGTTTCCGTATTTATCCAATATTGCCTGCAATTCGGGGCGTATGGGGATAACGACATGATTGCCCGTCTTCTGCTGTTTCAGGTCGATAACCTGCTGTCCGCTCTCCAGCGTGCGGATATTGCCCTCGTTGATGGTCGAATAGTCGCTGAACCGCTGTGCCGTGTAACACCCGACCAGAAAAATGTCGCGGGCAATGTCTTTGTGTTTATCTCCCGACAAATCGAGTACGGCAATAGCTTTGATTTCCGATTCGGTCAGATAAATATTTTCCACTTCGGCAGTAAGTACTCTGAATTTTCGGTTCTCAACCGTGCCGTTATCATGCAATCCCTCTTCTTTGGCCGCCCGCATGATGATTTTCAATTCCTTGACATGGCGGCCTATGGTGTTGATCGAGTAGTCTTTTGCGGTGAAATAGGCAACGAAATCATCGTAAAATTTAATGTCTATGTCGTTGAAATCGTAACGTTTGCGCCGTGCTTTGCAAAACTCTTCGAATTGGATAATAAATCCCTTGTAATTCTTGACGGTGGAGTAGCCATACCGGAGCTTATGAATGTTCAACCGTGTGCCATTCTCCATTTCACGGACATAGCGGGCGATGTAGTCGGTCAGCGATTCCCGCCCGCGTTTTGTGTTGACCGTCTGACGCGGGTGGTGAAAGCTGTAAATGATCTTCTCCAACCTGCTTTTGGTCATAGGATGCTCCGGGTCTTTGGCTATCTCGCCCAGAATAAAACTACGCATTTCCGCGAGGTTCTTCATCAGTTCCCGACCCTGTTGTTCCGTAAAATCGTCGGTATAGGTAAAGCGACTTTTCATTCCCTGCCGCTTGTCATCCCATGCGTCGGATAATACCAAATATTGGGTTTCAACATAAAACGAGGTTTTCCGATCTACATTGAAACGGATAAATACTTTCGTGAGCGCATTTTTGCGGGTAGTACGGATGCGGTAAGCAAAGGTTGCCATAGCTTCGGGTTTAAGTCCTCTGCAAAGATAGGGAATTTGTACGGTATTTGTACGGCATCTGGCGAATTTTAATTATTTATTGTTTTCAGTGATCGGCTATTTGTTGTTGTAATATGCTGAAATATAGGATAAATTGGATTAAAACAAGTAAAGATAGATAAATATTCATGGCGTCCGCTTCAGACCTCAAGGAGGGCTTCTAATCAGCTAACTTACAGCGATTAAGAAGCCCTTTTTCATTCACAGGGGTGCAAATAGGGGCGTTTTTAGTTTCAGGGTTTGCAGAATCCGGCGGCGATCGATCCGATTTTCCTGATCGCGAGCACAACGGTTTGTTTTTAGCCTACTGCGCTCAAATACCGTGTTTCAAATAACTTATATATGGTATGATCTATTATCTCAAAAAGCATAATAAGTCGTGAGAATTCATATGAAACGTTTTTTGTCTCGTTTTAGCACTTCTTTTCTGGAGTGTTTTGGGAAGGGCAATCACTGAAAGAAGCGGTCAGGCAAGAAATAGTATGGATAGGAAAATATGCCGAGGCATTTGAATATTTCCGGGAATCCGCAGAGATAGGAATTTCGGAAGGAATGATTTCAATCGGCACATGCTGTTTTTTTGGGGGGGGGATGGCGTTCCGAGAAATTGGGAAACAACTTTCAAATGCTATCATCTAGCCTTACCAAGCCGCCCCTTAGGAAATCTGGATGAAATCCGACCGTAACGTATCGACTTTTTTCGTATCTTGCGGGCATGATTGCTGGTTTGAGACGAAATGCGTACCTATTGCTCTCCACCCTGCTTTTGATCTCGGCGGGAGGTATACCTGCGGCATCTGCCGAAGCGCCGCAGACAATCTGTCAAAGACTCATAGACAGTGCCGAATTGATGACTGTGGACAAGGAGTATGCAGAATCGTTCGCATTGCTGACCAAGGCTGAGACGCTGGCAAAAAACGAAGGCTTGGACTATTTGCTGGCGGATATCCACGTAAAGGCCGGGCATAATTACTACGACATGTTCGATTACGGGGAAGCGCTCGCACAATTCATGGAAGCTTACCAGATCGCCATTCAAACCTCCAACATACCTGCCGAAATTCGGATTCTGACCAAAATATCCTTCCTTTACAAGGATCAGAAATATTACGATCGGGCCGAAGAGTTTCTCCAGAAATCGTACGATCTCGCCATCAAGAACCAAGATCCGATGCTCATCGGATGGGTTGCCGTCAATTTTGTGGATTTTCTGATCGTCAGCGAGCGCTATGACGAAGCGGGACGCTACCTCGACATCGCTTATGGAGCGCTCAAAGACCGGGATCCGTTAGGCCTGCTGATCGCCGATATCAACAAGGTGGAACTGCTCTATAACACAAAAAACTACACCTCTGCCAAACGGGTCGCACATGCGACGATTCCACCGCTCAAAAAGCATGGCGATCCGCGTTTTCTGGTCAATATCTACCGACATCTGGCAGATATCGGGCTGGAAGAGCACAACGACGAAGAGACGCTCCGATTCGCTACCGAAGCGCTCTCCAACGATCCGAATTTCGAAGAACGAATTCGGATCTATTCGACGCTCTTCCGCCTCTACTATCGCCGTCAGGATTTCGACAAAGCGTTCCGATACAACGATTCGGTGCTGCTCGCCACGAAGAATCTCTACGAACAACGCGAAGAGAAGAATTTCATGCTCGGCAAGATCAAGCTCGAATTGCTAAGTTACCAAAACAGACTGACCGAAAGCCGAAGGAAACAGCAGACCGACCGATATGTTTTCGGATTTGTGACTCTGCTCCTCGCCCTGCTGACCGTCATTCTGATCATCAGTCGCCGGCAGATCCGGCAAAAAAGGATTATCTACGAACGCAACAGCCGAATTGCCGAGCTTGAACTGGCCGAGGAAAAAAACGCACGCCGGAATCTACAACACACGATCGAAGACAAGAACCGTGAACTTACGGCTACCGCGCTTCAGAATTCGACGCGCAATCAAATGCTGCAGGATTTGGTGGACTCAATTCTCAAAAAGACGGGAAGCACCCGCTATGATGACGTACGCAAGTACCTCTACCGGTTAAAACAGCAGCTCAACAAGCCTCATGAAGAGGAGCATTTCCTGACCCATTTCGAAGAAGTCAATCCGGAATTCGTCAAAGCGCTGAAGGCCAAACATCCCGATCTTTCAGCCAATGACATCAAATATCTGTCATACGTCTACATCAACCTTTCGACCAAGGAAATCGCGTCCATACTGAATATCACGCAGGAGTCATGCAAGAAAAAACGCACACGGCTCAGAGCCAAAATGGGGCTTGATTCAAGTTTGGATCTATACGATTATCTCACAACTATTTAACACATAGCTGTCCCCTCTATTTTCGAGAGTTGTCCCCCATTTGCCCCCCCCCCGAATAATCGGGGGATACACTCTTTTCATATAAATTTGCAATCGGACAAGTGGCAACAAAGATCGCCACTGTGGATTCAAAACTCAAAATCTCAAAGCGTATGAAAAAACCGTTCCGAATTCTCGCGACAGTTCTCCTCGTGATGGGGAGTGTCGCCTGCAGCGACGATGAACCAGCAGCATCGCAGCCTGTTCCCATCGAGATAAATGCAACGCACGAACCGTTCGCTCCCCAGAGCCGCACGCAGCTCGGCAACAATATCATCTCATGGTCGAATAGCGACCAAATCACGGTTTGGACGCCAGACGCACAATTCTCCGCACTTTTCCGAATGCTCTCGCCTGCGGGTGTGACTGCCCGTTTCGGCGGCGACATACTCCTGCAGGAGGGCAAGTACGTCGCATTCTATCCCGGCAGTTGGCAAACAACATTCGACGGTGCGAAGCTCGCTTTCGTCCTGCCTGAGGAGATGCCCGCGGCGCCCGGCAAACTGCACGATGCAACAAATCCTTCGCTGGCCTATGGCGATGTCGCCGACATGCAGTTCAGCAACCTCTGCGGTCTGTTGAAATTCCGCGTGTCGGGCAGTCAGGCCCTCCGCCACATCATCTTTGAGGGAACTGGCGGCGAAATCCTCTCCGGAAACGCTACGGTCGACGTTACGGCCCCCTATCCCGTGCTGAAAATGGCCGACGGCAACACGCGGAAGCGGTTGACGACCGAAACGCAACTCTCGGAAGAGCCGCAGACTTTTTACCTCGTACTGCCGGCAGGCATCTACGACGGATTCAGCATCACCCTCGGCGATGCGACCGGCGACGAATATACGCAGCTCTACGAAGAGACGACGGTTATCGAACGGGGCCGGATCACCGAATTCCCCGCCCAGATCAAATACCTCGACCAGCTTGAGCGCAGAGCCGATCCGCTCGACAAGGAAGGTACCGCCAACTGCTATGTCGTGACGGCCCCCGGCACCTATTACTTCGACTGTACGGTGAAGGGCTGCACTCAAGAGAGCGTCGGCGCGGTTTCGTCCGCACGCACGGTATGGAGCGAGAAAGCCGATCTGATCTCGGATCTGTCGGTCGAAAACGGGAAACTCATCTTCACGGCAGGAGCCGAAGCCGGAAACACGCTTGTTGCTGTCACCGATGCCGACGGCTCGATTCTCTGGAGCTGGCATATCTGGTGTACGGGCGGAGAGACTCCTGCCGACAAGACCCTGATCAACTTCTCAGGAAAGAGTCTGCGGGTAATGGACCGCAACTTGGGCGCCTATTCCGTGACCGGAACGGAGGCCACTCTTTACCAATACGGCCGTAAGGATCCCTTCTCCAACGCCAATGCCCTCTACGTCGGCGGTGAACATAAGGATACCTACCGGGCATGGTACTCCTATTTCACACGCAATGAAGCTGGCGCCAAGAACAACGACGTCATCGCCTACGCCATACAGCATCCCGACGCCTACATAACCGGCAGCGGCGCCGCAGGTTGGCTCCAGACCCGCGACCAGACGCTTTGGGGCGATCCCGACGGGTGGAGCGAGAAGTATGCCCTTGAGATGAGTTCGTTCAGCGGCGCCAAGATGGCATACGATCCCTGTCCCGCCGGATACCGCGTTCCCAATGTATGGAGTTTCACGGGTTTCACCATCGACGGCAAGTATGCGAACATGATGATCGGCAACATCAATCTCCTCGATCAGGCGTGGAACGGCGGTTGGCTGCTCAAGGGTTACTCGGAGGATACGGAGGGTGTTTTCTTTCCGGGAACCGGCTACTGGATCACCTATAAAAATACGGTGTGGGATCCCGAAGGTACCTATTTCTACCGCGCGAAACAAGCCAATTACAGCTACAGCTGGCTCGCCAGCTCCCCTGTACGCGGATCCGGAAACGCCGGAGCCTTGCGTATCTATTTCGAGAACGAGGTCAATTGCGGCTGCAATCCGCAGGATACGCAGAGAGGGGATTACGCCCTCAACGTACGATGCGTACGCGATGACTACAACTACTAAAAACGACCGACATGAAAAAGTTCCTTTATCTGATATGCTTTACAGGAATATGCCTCTCGTGGGCTGCATGCGGTTCCGATGAAACAGAAAACACGAAACAGCTTCCCGCACCGACCGTCCGGCTCGCCGAACGGTCGGGCGCAGAAGCCCTGCTGGAGTGGAATGCCGTGCCGAATGCCGTCTCCTACCGCTATTATTTGACGGATGAAACGGGTGCAGAGGTTATTCCGGAGACCGGAACGACGGAGCAATCGGCGCGGCTAAGCGGACTGAATGCGGGCGAAGTCTACCGTTTTTTCGTCAAGGCCTTGGGCGACAACGGATATCCGGATTCGGAATACGCCGAATGCAATGTCGAAACACTACGCGTCAATGTTCTGAGTCTCTCTTCCGACCGGGCCTCCATTGAAATCGTGCCGACGAACACGACGGAGATCTACTGCTACGCCATGCTTCCGGCTCGGCAGGCGGACAATTCCAGCGACGAAGAGATCGTCGCCCTGCTGCAGGAGAAATACGATGCGGAACTGACCGATCTGTGGAATACGGGACGGAAAAAGTACGCCTGCACGGAGTTGGCGCCTTCGACGGAGTATGTACTGGCCGTATTCATGTGGTCCCCGACTTCGGAGCGGGCGACGTCGGAGATCGTACGCCGGCACCTTACCACTCCGGCCAAACAAATCCGCTTTACGCACGCCGTGGAGAATTATGTCGGGCCAAGCGAAGACGGAAAGCACGACATCTACCGCGTCACGCTCTTCAGCGAAGGCATCGAGGAGCAGGAGGAAGAACTTTCGGGCAAAGGAACGGCGATCTGTCTGGAGCTTATCGCTCCCGTTCAGCAATCGACGCTGATTCCGTCGCATCTCTACACGGTAGAGGAGAACGAATTCGTCAATTGGACCGTCTGCGCCGGAAATCCGGAAGAGCCGCGGCAGCCGAGCTATGTCATGCTCCCGAACGGAGAGGAGACCGCGATCGTTTCTCCGATCATCGCAGGTAATGTAAATACAGACCGCAACGACCGCATCTACACAATTTCCGGCGATCTGCTGGACAGCGAACTGGGCAACTATTCGTTTACATTCAAAGGCAGGATGGACAAAGTGTACGATCCGCACGGGATCGGCGACGGATTGAACGGGGGTCCGCTTGTCGGCATCCGATTTCTGGTGGCTGACGGAATGGATTTCGGCATCCCCGGCGAGACCCTGCTGCAATTTTTCTTCTATCCCAACGAACATGCACACTCCTACAAATACATGCTTCTGAACGATGCCGGCCAGTTCGATTCGCAGAGCGAAGAGGCATGGCGGAAAGAGCTGCTTGCAGGAAGCGAAGAGAACGGTTATTACACGGGAACAGACGCCAATCGGGAATATTACCGTTCGGCATTGAATCAGGAGGCGGTGCTGATGGCCGTGGGCATTTCGAAAGAGGGCGTGCCGGGAGCGCTGACTTGGGTCAAGACCAACGGCATCATCGGTTATGCGGGCAATACGGCAGTTGTCGAAGACGGGATCGGTCCTTGGGTCAATTTCGTCAATCCCCGGTACGAACGCTCTACGCTGAGCGTTTCGTTGCAGGCCTCGATCCGGGCGCTGCACAACTTCTCCTGCATCCTTCCCGGCAATCCTATCGGCGAGGGTACCTATACCGAGGCCGAGATCAGCAAACTACTGGCCGAAGGTACTACGAGCAACGGCATCCAGCCCAATCTGACGGATATCTCTTACCCCGCCGAGCCCGGCGAAGTAGTGACCTTCGCCGTATTGGGCACCAATCTCGACCGGATTCCCGGACAGCTGAATTGGATCGCTCTGCAAACGCCGGCTGCGGCAGGAGCCGTTCCCACCGTCGTCGCACGTTCGACCAACACCGGCTCCGACACCAATCCGATCGGCAAAGCGGCGCTTAGCGTTACCTATTCCGTTGTCGATGCGGGTACGCTTCCCGGTTATGAAAAGTATCCTACATTTCCGGCCGTGATTTACGAATTCGCCCCCAACATCTACTGCAAGGACTACCGCTTTCAGGGCGGATTTACCATCGGGGAATTCGAACACAACAAGGAGTCGTTGCCGGACTACTTCGCTTCGATCCGCAACAGCGCATCTTACCGGCCCGGCGGTTGGTACGGTCGGTCCAGCACCGACAACGACGTGCACATACTGATCTACAACCCGGCGACATTGGGCCAAAGCATGGATCTCTACTTTATCGGATACAATCATCTCGGTGAATCCGGCGAACCGGACTATATTCAGGTGGATATTCCGACCGAACTTCCGGTGGCTCCGCAATCGGCCCGTACGACAGCCTGTACGGCCGGCGTACAACCGCTGCACAACGGAATCAAATTTCCGGAAGCGAACCGCAAATCGGCACGCCCCGGAATACTGCCTAACGTACCGACCAAAGCGGAAACCGAATTCGGCCGGGCGGTAATCCGTTAAAAGGTTCAGTATGCGACAGAACCCTCGCTGTCATAAGGAGAGCTGATAATTTTTTCTCAGGATTATCATATGACCGGATCGGCAGTGGCGCCCGCGAACGACGGGGACATTAAGGCTTTGATTACAGCCCTCGAAAAACGGGCTTTGGAGCTGTGGAACGGCGGAAATCCCGACGGGTTTATCGAATTGTCGTCCGATGACGGTCTGTTTCGATCCGACGCTCGAAAGCAAACTCGGAGGTAAGAAGGCCCTTGCAGCGTATTATGACATGATCCGCGGGAAGATCGGGATCGACTCGTACCGCATAGTCAATCCTGACGTGCAGCCGGCGTCGGATGCCGCCGTCCTGACCTGCGATTACGGGGCGCATCGAGACGGGCGGCTGTTCAGAATGCACTGCATCGAGGTTTATCGGCGGAATTCATCCGGGCGTTGGGAAATCATGCACACGCATTGGTCTTTCGTGCCGCCTGAGGAGTGAGCGGGATGCTATGTGAAAATCGGCGTTCGGAATTACCCGGACGCCGATTTTGTCAGCCGTTCTTGCGCATCGACAGTGCAATGCGGTTGCGGACCGTGTCGATGCCCGTCACGCGGACCTCGACGTGCTGTCCCAAATGGACGACGTCGGCCGGCGATGCGACGTAGCGGTCGGCCAGCTGCGAGATATGCACCAGCCCGTCCTGCTTGATGCCGATATCGACGAACGCGCCGAAGGCCGTGATGTTGGTGACGATGCCGGGCAGCGTCATGCCTTCGCGCAGGTCGGCGACCGAGTGCACGTCAGGGGCGAACGAGAATGCCTGCAGCTGTTCGCGCGGGTCGAGACCCCGCTTGTCGAGTGCTTCGAGAATATCCGTCACGGTCGGCAGCCCCACCTCGGTGTCCACGTATCTTTCGGGTTTTATGCCTTTGCGCAGCTCCTTGTCCGCCAGCAGTTGCTCGACCGTCACGCCCGCGTCGGCGGCCATCCGCTCCACGATATGATACGACTCCGGGTGCACGGCGCTGTTGTCGAGCGGATTCCTGCCGCCTACCACGCGCAGGAATCCCGCCGCCTGCTCGTAGGCTTTGGCGCCCAGACGCGGCACTTTCAGCAGGCTTTTCCGGTCTTTGAAATCGCCGTTCGCGGCGCGATATGCGACGATGTTTTCGGCCAGCGCAGGTCCCAGACCGGATATGTAGGTCAGAATATGCTTCGATGCGGTGTTGATGTTCACGCCGACCTTGTTCACGCAGCTCTCGACCACCGTGACCAGTCTGGCCCTCAGCTTGGACTGATCGACGCTGTGCTGGTATTGTCCCACGCCGATCGACTTTGGGTCGATCTTCACCAGCTCCGACAGCGGGTCCATCAGCCTGCGGCCGATGCTGACCGCGCCGCGAACGGTCACGTCGTGATCGGGAAACTCTTCGCGGGCCGCGGCCGACGCCGAGTAGACCGATGCGCCGTCCTCGCTCACCATGAACACCCCGACGCCCTCCAGCCCTAGTCCGCGGACCAGCTGTTCGGTCTCGCGCCCTGCCGTGCCGTCGCCTATGGCGAAGGCTTCGGCCTTGTACCGGGCTGCCAGCGACCGCAGCGTTTCGGCGGCTTCGGCGTAACGGTTCTGCGGCGGATGGGGATAGACGGTGGTGTTGTGCAGCAGGTTGCCCTGCGAATCAAGCGCCACGACTTTGCAGCCCGTGCGGAATCCGGGGTCGACGGCGATGATGCGCTTTTGTCCGAGCGGCGCCGAGAGCAGCAGCTGCCGCAGGTTTTCGGCGAATACCCGGATCGCTTCGTCGTCGGCCTTCTCCTTGGCCGCCGCCAGCAGTTCGGTCTCGATCGAGGGCCGGATCAGCCGCTTGAACGAGTCCGCGACGGCAGCTTCCATCCATTCGCGCGTCGCCGAGCCGTGGCGCACGAACTGGCGGCAAAGCCCTTCCGTAATGCGGTCGGCGTCCATCTCCACCGAGATCTTCAGGACCCCTTCGTCCATGCCGCGCCGCATGGCCAGAAAACGGTGCGACGAAACGGTACGCAGCGGCGACGCCGCATCGAAGTAGTCCGAATATTTGACGCCCTCCTGCTCCTTGCCTTTCACGAGCCGGGAGTGAACTGCGCCTTCGCGGGCCGCCGTGCGGCGCACGCTGTTGCGGGCGCGCTCGTCCTCCGACACCCGCTCGGCGATGATGTCGCACGCCCCGGCTATAGCCTCCTCCGGGGTCGGCACGTCGGCCGTGACGAAACGCTGCGCCTGCCGTGCGATGTCGTGCGAATGCTGCGCCATGATGCTGTTTGCCAGCGGCTCCAGCCCGCGTTCGCGCGCTACGGTCGCCCGTGTTCGCCGCTTGGGCTTGTAAGGCAGGTAAATATCCTCCAGCTCTACGGCTTCCCAGCACGCTTCGATGCGTTTGCGAAGTTCGTCGGTCAGTTTGCCCTGCTCCCCGATCGTCGAGAGGACGGTTTGTTTGCGTGCTTCGAGTTCGGTGAGTTTGTCCAGCTGCTCCTTGACGGCCCCGACCTGCAGTTCGTCGAGCGAACCGGTCGCCTCCTTGCGGTAGCGGCTGATAAAGGGGATCGTCGCGCCGTCGCGCAGCAGGCGTACCGTGCCCTGCACCTGCCGGAGGGCGATTCCGAGTCTTTGTGCTATGATTTGTTCGGTCATTGTCGGTGTGTGTCGATCGGCAAAGATAGGAAATTGTCGTGATTTCGGAAGCCGGAACCGCCGCCGGATTCGCTTTTTTGCCCGCTCCTATCCCGGAATGCGGATCAGTACCCGAACTTCGCGGCCGCCAGCCGCATATGTCCGATGATATCGACCCCGAACGGGCAGTTGCTCTGGCAGCGGCCGCAGGCGATGCACTCCGAAGCGTGGTGCGCCAGCAGGCTGTAATGTTCGCGCACGGTTTCGGGCACTTCGTCCTGCGCCAGCGTCAGGTTGTAGTATTTGTTCACGCTTGCGATGTCGATCCCCGTCGTGCAGGGGGCGCAGTGGCCGCAGTACATGCAGTGTCCTTCCCACGAGAACCGGCCGAGTCCGGTCAGCGCCTGCGTGTAGTCGCGTTCGGCGGCTGTCGCCGTACACCATGCGAGCGCCGCCTCGATTTCGGCCCGGCTGCGGCATCCGGCCATCACGGCGGCCACGCCGGGGCGCGTCAGGGCGTATTCGATGCACTGCACCGGTGTCATCGGCTTCCCGAACGGCGAGTTGGTCCCGCTCAGCAGGTCTCCGCCGCCGTACGCCTTCATCACGTCGATCGCCACGCCTTCGCGTTCGCAGAATTCGTAGAGCCGCTGACGTTCGGGGTCGATGTTGTGCAGCTCCTGCGCATAGCTTTCGTCGGCCCAGAGCGTGTCCACGTCGTCGCTCGGCGGCAGCAGGTCGTAACAGGGATTGAGCGAGAACATCAGCACGTCGATCAGCCCGGTTTCCGCGGCCTGCCGCGCCACGGCGGGGTTGTGGCTGCTGATGCCGATATGGCGCAGGCGCCCCTCCGACCGGAGCCGCAGTGCCAGTTGCAGGATCGGCCCGTCCAATACCTTCCGCAGATCGGCCTCGGCATCGACGTAGTGGATCATGCCTATATCGACGTAATCCGTCCCCAGCCGCACGAGCAGGTCGTCGAATGCGGCCTGCGCCTTCTCCGGATCGCGCGTGCGGAGATACTGCCCCTCTTCCCACACCGAGCAGAGGTGCCCCTGTATGACGAACCCTTCGCGCCGCCCGGCCAGTGCCGCGCCGATGCTGCTGCGCAGTTCGGGGTTCGAAGCGTAGAGGTCGAGGAAGTTGATCCCGTTTTCGATTGCGAAGTCGAAGTCTGCCCGCACCTCTTCCTCCGGCCGGTTCATAAATCCCTCGCAGCCCAGCGCCACGGCGCTGACGCGCAGTCCCGTGCGGCCCAGTGTCCTGTACTCCATGCTATTTCAGTTCCACGAGTCGGTACTGCTGCGAACCCAGCCCTATGGCTTCGGCGTGTTCGAGCGTGTGAATGCCGTGGCGCGACTCCATGCGCTCGATCAGGTGCGATTTCCCCGGATCGGGCGATGCGTACACCATGTCGACGCACGCCTTGTCCAGCACCACGGGGTCGAGCGAGGCGAGGATGCCGATGTCGCCCATCTTCGGCTCTTCGGGATGCGCGTCGCAGTCGCAGTCCACCGAGAGGTTGTTCATCACGCTGATGTAGAGAATCTTGTCGCCGCAGTGGTCGGCGACCGACTTGGCCGACTCGGCCATCGACTCCAGAAAATCGTCCTGCGCCGGGAGGTTGCTCCACATTTCGGCGGCGTTTTTGGTCTTGCCCGCCGAGTGTATCCACGCTTTCCCGGCCGACGACGCGATGCCGATCGAGATGTTCTTGACCGCACCGCCGAAGCCGCCCATCGCATGCCCCTTGAAGTGCGACAGCACCACCGTGAAGTCGTAGCGGGGGTAGTGCGAGCCGACGAAGTTCTCTTTCAGGTGTTTTCCGCCTTTCACCGGCAGGCTCACCTCTCCGTCGGCGTCCATGATGTCCACCGGGGCGATGGCTGTGAAACCGTGGTCGGCGGCGGCCTTCAGGTGATCCTGCGTGCGTGCGCGTCCGCCGCCGTAGGCGGTGTTGCACTCGACGATCGTGCCGCCGACTTTGGTCACGATATCCTTTATCAGCTCCGGCTTGAGGTAATTGTGCCCGCCCGGTTCGCCCGTCGAGAGCTTGACGGCGACCTTTCCCGTCGCGGGACGTTCCAGTGCTTCGTAGATGCGCACCATGTTCTGCGGCGTAATCTCGCGGATGAAGTATACTTCGGGGGCTTCGGCCTTTTCGCCGCCCTGAGCCGATCCGCAAGCCGTGAAAGGCAGGACCGACAGCAGTGTGATCACATACATTCTATTGATCATGTCGTTTGAATTTATTTGCGTAACAGATAGTTGATAATCAGGTAACCGCCCGCCGCCTGCGCGAGCATGCCGGGAATCCCGATGCGGAAATCCTGCACGGCGGCCGCCGCCGAACCCGTAAAGGCCCATTCGCCCAGCGCACCCGCCGTCTGGTAGAAGAGCACCACGCCCGCCAGCAGCGGCAGCGTAGCGCGCCCGAACCGCCGTGCGGCGAATCCGGCGGCTGCGGCCAGCAGTACGGACTTGAGCAGAATTGCCGGCAATGCCGCGGCGGCGGGCATTCCGAACAGCGCGGAGTTGACCAGCGGCGACAGCACGGCGGTCAGCAGGCCCACGCGCCAGCCGTATTTGTAGGCTCCGACGAGCGTGAAGAAGTAGATCGGCAGCCACCGCAGGCCGCCCTGCGGCACCAAATGACAGATTTGGGGCAGGACGATGTTGCCTGCGACGAAGAGCGCCGCTGCGAGGTAGGTTTTCGCATCGCGGTAATCGAGCGAATAGAGTTTTACAGCCGTTGTTTCCATTTTGTCTTTTGTTTGTTCATATTCAAAAACAGTGCTTTTCGTGCGGTTTTTAAAAATCGAGGTTCACACTCCCGAAGAGCGTCGTCCGGGGCATCGGCTTCCGGCGTCGATCCCGTCGCTGCGCCAGCGGAAAATCCCCGTGCCGGGCAGTAGCGAACCCTATCTATTCGTTTCGCTCCTGCATTTTGCGGATGAATCCTTCGATCAGCGGCAGACACTCCTCGGCCGTTTGCGCCTCGGCGCAGAGCTGCTCCACGGGACATATCCCGTCGCCCGCACGGTTGATGATATGGGGCACGGCGACCGTGTAGGCGACCGCTTTTCCCGCGGCGGCGAGCAGGTCGAGGGCCGCACGGCTCACCACGTCGGCGAAAAGCTCCTCCACGCCGCCCAGAATCATCAGCGCCGCCGCGCCTTTGCCGACCACCTTGTCGGCCACGAAAGCCCCGTCGAGCAGCTGCGGCTCCTCGCGCAGCAGCCTGTAGAGGTCCTTCACGCCCCGTTCGCGGAAAATCCGCACCTCGTCCCCGTTGCGGACGACGCACGAACACTTCTCGGCGAACAGCAGTCCGATCGTCTGCTCCTTCTGTTCCTTCGTCATAGCGTATGCCGTTTTTTCGGGTCCGCACCGCTTTTTCCGGTCCGCCCGTAATTCCACATTGCAAAGATATCCGATTTCACGTTATTGCCGGCTACCCCGATTACGGTTCGTCATACCATTTTTACGGAATCGTACGCCGGCGGCCGCAGAAGGGGTGTTTTCTCCGCCCTCTTCTGCCGCCCGTTCCCTCTTCTGCCGCCCGTTCCCTCTTCTGCCGCCCGTTCCCTCTTCTGCCG
>OCHK01000636.1_pt1 | contig 33538 bp, 29 predicted proteins | sample 1538551 | NCBI WGS metagenome assembly OCHK01 (sample SAMN04571707, study PRJEB22368) | human gut metagenome | biome: human gut; material: stool | host: Homo sapiens | place: Luxembourg | collected 2012-08-31
CCTGCCGCCTGGAGCTGCGCCGCCTCCGGGTCCATCCCCAGGAGGCCCGGCGGGTCCTGGCCATCGGCATCCCCGCGGGGCTTCAGAACGCCATTTTCGCCGTGGCCAACCTGTTTGTCCAGGTGGGCCTGAACTCCTTCGACGCCGTCACGGTGTCCGGCAGCTCCGCCGCCGCCAACGCCGACACCCTGCTGTTTAACATGATGGCGGCCTTCTATACCGGCTGCGCCAGCTTCGTCAGCCGGAACTGGGGCGCCGGCAAAACCGAGCGCATTGTCAAAAGCTATCTGGTGAGTATGTGCTACGCCGCCGGAGTGGGGGCCGTGTGCGGTCTGCTGCTGCTGTTTTTCGGCCGGAGCTTCCTGGGCCTGTTTGCCAACGAAACGGCGGTCATCGACGCGGGTATGCAGCGGCTGCGGATCATGAGCTTTTCCTATGTGGTGTCCCCGCTGATGGACGCCAGCATCGCCGCCTCCCGGGGCATCGGCAAAAGCGTAGGCCCCACGGTGATCGTCATTCTGGGCTCCTGCGTGTTCCGGGTCATCTGGGTATACACCGTGTTCGCCTGGCTGGGCACCATCACCTCCCTGTACCTGCTGTATATCTTCTCCTGGGCCATCACCGGCGCCGCCGAGATCGTCTATTTCCGCCGCAGCTATAAGAAGGTCATCCTGTCGGCCCAGAGCTGGTAAAAACTTCTGCGGCCCGCTGCGCAGGGCTGGACTTGTTGACAAGTTAAAAAACCGGGACGCTGGGGCGTCCCGGTTTTTTTGCGAAATGGTCAATAAATAGGGCTTATTCCTGGTCCAGGACCAGCTCCATGGTGTCCTGGGCGATCATCAGCTCCTCGTTGGTGGGGACCACCATCACGATGACGGGCGCGCCGTCCTGGGAGATGACCTGCTCCTTGCCCCGGCAGTTGTTCTTCTCCGGGTCGCAGGTGATGCCCATGAACTCCAGACCCTGGAGGATGTGGGCCCGGGTCTCGGGTGCGTTTTCACCCACGCCGGCGGTGAATACCACCACGTCCACGCCACCCATGGCGGCGGCATACTCGGCGATCATCTTGCGGACCCGGTACTCGAAGATCTCCAGGGCCACGGTGGCCCGGTGATGGTCCTTCTCCGCCGCCTGCTCCAGATCCCGGAAGTCGGAGGACACGCCGGACAGGCCCAGCATGCCGGACTCCTTGTTCAGCAGGTTCACGGCCTCGGAAATGGTCATGTCGTACTTGTTGGCAATGAACTCCACCACGCCCACGTCCATATCACCGGCCCGGGTGCCCATGGGCAGGCCCGCCAGCGGCGTCAGGCCCATGGAGGTATCCACGCAGCGGCCGCCCTTGACTGCCGCCAGGGAGGAGCCGTTGCCCAGGTGGCAGGACACCACCTTCAGCTCCGCCGGGTCACGGCCCAGGATCTCCGCCGCCCGCAGGGACACATAGCGGTGAGAGGTGCCGTGGAAGCCGTAGCGGCGGACCTTGTCGTTTTCATAGTACTCATAGGGGATGGAGTACAGATACGCGTGCTCGGGCATGGTCTGGTGGAAGGCGGTGTCGAACACCGCCACCTGGGGCACGTCGTGGCCCAGGACGGCCCGGCAGGCCTCGATGCCGATGATGTTGGCCGGATTATGCAGAGGCGCCAGGGGGGTGCAGTCCTCCACCGCCTGCATCACCTGGTCGGTGATGAGGACGGAGCTGGCGAAGCTCTCGCCGCCGTGGACCACCCGGTGACCCACCGCGTCGATCTCCTTCATGGAGGAGATGACGCCGTTGTCCGGGTCCACCAGGGCGGACAGCACCGCCTGGATGGCCTCGGAATGGGTGGGCATGGGGACGTCCGCCGCCGATACGGCGGCCTTGCCCTCCACCTGGGGCTTATAGGTGAATTTTCCGTCAATGCCGATGCGCTCGCACAGGCCTTTGGCCAGCAGATGGCCGGTTTCCGGGTCCAGCAGCTGATACTTCAGGGATGAGCTGCCGGCATTGATGACTAATACTTTCATGAAAGACCTCCTTGATTTTTGGTCCCACATTACATGCTGCAGGTTCCTTCTTCTCTATCTCGCAGGATATTGTATCGAAAAGACGGCGGCTTGGCAACCTTTTTTGGAAATAACTGGAAGCAAAATGAAAAAATAGCGGTCAAGGTTTTAACAATGTCAGGTATAGGAAACGGCTGTATTTCATAGGCGGACAAATATGTGAAAATCCTGGCAAACGGGTGAATCCGCTTGTCAGAAATTTCACGGAGTATCCGCCTGTCAGGCGGGAAGCGGTCGATAGGAGCCAAGGAAAGTCTGTCCGTCACAGGGGGACAGATGGGAAGCGCTTTCCCGGAAAACGGGGTGAAAAAAGCCCCGGCAGCGCCGCTGCCAGGGCTTCCATATTCTGGTAATTATTGCAGGATGCGGGCCGCAGATTCCTCGGCGAACTGCTTGCTGTAAAGATCGTGGTAATAGCCATGGCGGCGCAGCAGCTCCTGGTGGGTGCCCTGCTCCACGATGCGGCCGTCCCGGACCACCAGGATCATGTCCGCCTTGCGGATGGTGGAGAGCCGGTGGGCGATCAGGAAGGAGGTGCGGTCCTGGAGCAGGTGGTCGATGGCCTGCTGGATCAGCTGCTCGGTCTGGGTGTCGATGGAGGAGGTGGCCTCGTCCAGGACGAAGATGCGGGGGTCCGCCAGCACGGCCCGGGCAAAGGAGATCAGCTGCTTTTCGCCGGTGGAGAGCCGTCCGCCGCCCTCGCCCACGTCGCTGTCCCAGCCCTTTTCCAGCTTGGCCACCACCGTGTCGGCGGACACGGCCCGGGCGGCGGCCTCCACCTGCGCATCGGTGGCATCCAGCTTCCCGTAGCGGATGTTCTCCCGGACGGTGCCGGAGAACAGGTGGGGGTCCTGGAGCACATAGCCGATGCTGCTGTGGAGCCACAGCTGGCTGCGCTGGCGATAGTCCACGCCGTCGATGAGGATCTGGCCCTCCGTGGGCTCGAAGAAGCGGCAGGCCAGGTTCACCAGGGTGCTCTTACCCGCGCCGGTTTCGCCCACGATGGCCACGGTGGATCCCTGGGGAATGTGCAGGGAGAAGTGCTCCAGCACGTTGCCGCCGCCGTCGGGATAGCGGAAGGTCACGTCCCGGAACTCGATCTCGCCCCGGATGGGCTCCCAGTTCTCCCGCTTGGGGTGGAAGGCGTCGCCGTACTTTTCGATGACCTCCGGGGCGTCCTGAATCTGGGGGGTCTTGTCCATCAGGTCCATGACCCGCTCGATGGAGGCCTGCAGGGAGATGAACTCGGCGATGTTGGCGGCGGTCATCTGGATGGGCTCGAAAATGCCCACGGCATAGGTGGTGAAGGTGGAGAGGGTGGCCAGCTCCAGCAGGTGATCGGAGACCATATAGCCGCCCCGCAGCAGCACAATGGCCACGGCCATGGTGCTGGCAAACAGCACCAGCGGGATATACACCGCGTTGAGCCGGGCCGCGCCGATGCCGGCGTCGTGCATCTGGCGGGTCAGGTCCCGGAAGGCGGCCACGGTCTGCTCCTCGGTGCCCAGGGTCTTGGTGGTTTTGGCGCCGGTGATGCCCTCGTTGAAGGAGCCGGTGATGCGGGAGTTCAGCTTCCGGACCTTCCGGTTCCACCGGAGGATGCGGTTCTGGAAATACCCGGTGAGCACCGCCATCACAGGCACGATGACGATGACCACCAGCGCCAGCCGCCAATTCAGGATCAGCATGGCGGCAAAGGTCCCCAGCACATAGAACAGCGCCCACAGGATATCCGTCAGATTCCAGGCCACCATGCTGGCAATGCGGTTGGTATCGCTCATGACCCGGGTCAACAGATAGCCCACGGGGGTCACGTTATAGAAGGAGAAGGACAGGGTCTGGAGATGGTGGAACAGGGAGCGGCGCATATCCCGGCCCATGTTCATCTCGATGGTCATGGAGTTGCGGGCGAAGGCCACCACGGACAGAGCCTGTAAAAGAATTACCAGCAGATACACCAGGGAGAAGGGCACGATGCCCCGGAGGGAATCCACCTGGATGAAGCCGCGGATGGCGTAGCGCTGGAACAGGGGAATGGCCACGTCCACCAGGGCGCACAGGCCGTTGAACACCAGCATCCCTACAAAGTCCCGGCGGAAAGGCCGCACAAAAGGGGTCAGCCTTTTCCAGATGCTCCAGTCAAAGGATCTTGTATAATCTTTCTCGTCGAAGGCAGCCATCAGGCGTTCCCTCCTTCCTCCACCAGGGCGCGGTCATCGCTGCGCATCTGGATGTCGTAAATATCCCGGTAAATGCCGGGGCGGTCAATCAGCTCCCGGTGGGCGCCCAGGGCGGACACCCGGCCGCCGTCCAGCACCAGAATGCGGTCGGCCTGCATCAGGGTGGTGACCCGGTGGGAGATCAGCAGCACGGTGGCGCTGTGCAGGGTGTCCCGCAGGGCGGCGCGGATCCTGGCGTCGGTTTCGGCGTCCACGGCGGACAGGGAGTCGTCAAACACCATAATGGGGGCCTGCTGCATCAGCATCCGGGCGATGGCCACCCGCTGCTTCTGTCCGCCGGACAGGGTGACGCCCCGCTCGCCCACCACGGTGTCGTACCCCTGGGGGAAGGCGGAGATGGCCTCGTCCACGCAGGCCACGGCGGCGGCCCGGCGCATGGCCTCGTCCCCGGCGTCCGGCCGCACGGCGCAGATATTCTCGCCCACGGTCTGGGAGAACAGGAAAGGCTCCTGGAGCACCAGGCCGATCTGGCGGCGCAGGGACTCCCGCTTCATGCGGCGGATGTCCACCCCGCCGATGGTGATGGAGCCGCCGCCCTTCGGCAGGTCATACAGCCGGTCCAGCAGGTGCACCAGAGTGCTCTTGCCGGAGCCGGTGCCCCCCAGAATGGCAAAGGTCTCCCCTTGGTGAATGGTAAAGGACACGTCCTCCAGCACCGGCTGGCCGTCGTAGGCAAAGCTGACGTGGTCAAAGACGATGTCGCCGTTTACGGCGTCCACGGCGTCGGGCAGGTCCCGCTCCTCCCGGGCGTTGAGGATATAGCCCACGCGGTCCATGGACACCCCGGCCTTGCTCATATCGGACAGCACCCGGCCCAGGGAACGGACGGGCCAGGCCAGAGCCTCGTTATAGGTGACGAAGGCCACAAAGGAGCCCAGGGTCATCCGCCCGGCCACGCATTCGCAGGCGCCGGCCACCACGATGACCATCACCTGCAGGCAGGTCAGCAGGGTGCCGGAGGCCCAGTATACGGACAGGAGCTTTCCCAGCCGGATCCACAGCTGGGAGAAGCGTTGGTTTTTCCCGTTGAACTTCTCCTCCTCATACCGCTCCCGGCCGAAGGCCCGGACCACCCGGACGGCGGTGAGGTTCTCCTGGGCGCAGGTGGTCAGGTCGCCCTCCGCCTCGTCGGCGGCCTGGAAGCGGCCGGAGATTTTCTTGTAGAACACACCGGAGGACAGGCCCACAATGGGGATGAACAGCGCCGAGATCAGGGACAGGCGCAGGTTCATGGTGAACATGATGCATAGGTACAGCGCGATGAGAAACACCGTGCGCACCACCTCCACCAGCTGATTGCACACGAACTGGCGGATCACGTCCACGTCGGAGGTGCAGCGCTGGATGATATCGCCGGTGGGGTTATTCTTGTGCCAGGCAAAGGGCAGATACTGAATGTGGCGGTACAGATCGTCCCGGATGCCCTTGACGTAGCTCTCGGAGCCCCGGGCCAGCTGGAGCCGCTGGCCATAGCTGCACACGCCCCGCAGCAGGGCCGTCAGCAGGACGGCGGCAGCGGCCCACCACAGGGCCCGCAGGGGCTGGGCCTCCAGAGCCGCCCAGTTCAGCCAGGACATCAGGAATCCGGGCAGCTGGGGCGTTTCGGGCCCCAGGATGGAGTCCACGGTGATGCGGATGATCTGGGGCGTCAGGGCGTTGAACACCATGGCCAGGCATGCGCACAGCAGCGCCGCCGCAAAGTGCCCCCAGCAGGGGCGCAGATATTTCCCGATCAGGGCGAGCTTCTCCCGCCGGGATAATTTTCGGGTGGTTTCCATGAAGGCAAAAACACTTCCTCTCTCATTCTTCTCTCTTTTCCAAATTCCGGGCACGAAAAAAGCGCCCTCCTTCCGAGGACGCCGACACAGCCGCAAGGGGCCCGCCCTATCTTACGGCAGGCTCGTTACAGGCGCACAAGGGTCCCCGACACGACAAAAGCGTTATAAAACAGCATATCGGGCACCACCTTTCTTATCAGATGGGTTCAGTATACACGGGCAGGAAACATTTGTCAAGCCGATTTGTCCGCCGGGTAAAAATCCGGAGGATTTTTCAAAATGTTGTGGCGCGGGAGGCGAAAATATAGTATACTAAAACCATGACAACCTGAGGTTGCGCAGAAAATTCCAGTTTTTCCCCGGGTGCAAACGGAGGTTGGTAGACATTGCGGCCCGTTTCCGGTAGGATGGGGCCAGTGAGAAACGGAGGGACGGGGCCATGGCCTTTGGAGAACGGTTACAGGAGGTGCGCCGCCGGGCGGGACTGACTCAGGAGCAGTTCGCAGCGGAGCTGAAGGTGTCCCGGCAGGCCGTCAGCAAATGGGAATCCTGCCGGGGATATCCGGAGATTGAGAAGATCCTCTATATCTGCAACCGGTATCAGGTGTCCCTGGATGAGCTGTTTTCCCAGGAGGTGCCCCGGGAGGCTCCGGTGCAGGACGTGCCCAAGGCCCCGCTGCCGGAGAAAACCCTGAAAACGGCGCTGTCCGCGTTTTTCGCCAATCTGGCCCCCCGGGAGAAGTGGCTGGGCATCGGCGCAGTGGCCGTGACCCTGGCTCTGGCCCTGGTGCTGGGGCTGTGTCTGAAAGGAGGAAGCACCGATATGATGACGCTGATCTGGATCGCCGCCATGGTGATCTTCGGCGTGGTGGAGGCCATCACCGTGGGGCTGACGTCCATCTGGTTCGTAGTGGGCTCCGTGGCAGGGCTGATTGCCGCCATCTGCGGCGGTCCCATCTGGCTGCAGCTGGCCCTGTTCTTCGTGGTGTCCATCGTGTGCCTGGCGGCCACCCGGCCCCTGGTGAAGAAGCTGCTGCACAAGGACGTTACCGCCACCAACGCCGACCGCGTGCTGGGCCAGACCGCCCGGGTCACGGAGAGCATCGACAACGCCGTGCCCACCGGGGCGGTGTATGTGGGCGGCATGACCTGGACCGCCCGCAGCGAAAGCGGCCAGCCCATCCCCCGCAACGCGCAGGTGAAGATCGTCCGCATGGAGGGCGTGCGCCTGTTCGTGGAACCCGTGTAAGTCCGTAAACACTACTTATATTAAAAACAGGAGGAAAATCACATGCCAAGCAACATCTCTATCCCCGGCGCAGTGGCCATCGCCATTCTGGTGGTGCTGGTGCTCATCGTCATCGTCCGCAACATCTATATCGTGCAGCAGTCCAAGGCCTATGTGGTGGAGCGCCTGGGCGCGTTCCACTCCGTGTGGGGCGTGGGCTTCCATCTGAAGGTCCCGTTCATTGAGCGGGTGGTGAAGAAGGTCAGCCTGAAGGAGCAGGTGGCGGATTTCGATCCCCAGCCCGTGATCACCAAGGACAACGTCACCATGCAGATCGACACCGTGATCTATTTCCAGATCACCGACCCCAAGCTGTATACCTACGGCGTGGAGTATCCCATGAACGCCATTGAGAACCTCACCGCCACCACCCTGCGCAACATCATCGGCGAGCTGGAGCTGGACCAGAGCCTCACCTCCCGGGATACCATCAACGCCAAGATGCGCACCATCCTGGACGAGGCCACGGACCCCTGGGGCATCAAGGTCAACCGGGTGGAGCTGAAGAACATCCTGCCTCCCCGCGAGATCCAGAACGCCATGGAAAAGCAGATGAAGGCCGAGCGCGAGCGCCGGGAGTCCATCCTTCAGGCCGAGGGCGAGAAGGCCAGCAAGATCCTGGTGGCCGAGGGCGAGAAGCAGTCCGCCATTCTGCGGGCCGATGCCGCCAAGCAGGCCAAGATCATGGCTGCCGAGGCCGAGGCCACCTCCATCATGAAGGTGCAGCAGGCCCTGGCCGACGCCATGCGCATGCTCAACGAGAACGCCCCCAACGACCAGGTCATCAAGCTCAAGAGCCTGGAGGCTCTGGAGAAAATGGCCGACGGCAAGGCCACCAAGATCATTATCCCCAGCGAGATCCAGGGCCTGGCAGGTCTGGCGGCCAGCGCCAAGGCGCTGGTGGAGAACGATCCGCCCCAGGCGTAAAAACAATCGGAAAAATTTTCCGATTGTTGCAATTGCAACTTATAAAGGACCCGATTCCGTGTTATACTGCATTCAGTCAATGAGGGAGCCACGGTTCCCAAAACCAATAAATACTGAATATAACGGAGGAAATTTACTATGAAAAAGTGGGTCTGTCCTGTTTGCGGTTACGTTTATGAAGGCGAGAATCCCCCGGCTGAGTGCCCGGTGTGCCATGTCAGCGGCGATAAGTTCACCCTGCAGGCCGAGGAAAAGACCTGGGCCGCCGAGCATGTGGTGGGCGTAGGCAAGGTGTTCGGCGAGGACGTCCCTGCCGAGGTCCGCGAGGAGATCATTGCCGGTCTGCGCGCCAACTTCGAGGGCGAGTGCAGCGAGGTGGGTATGTATCTGGCCATGGCCCGTGTGGCCCATCGCCAGGGCTATCCCGAGATCGGCATGTACTGGGAGAAGGCCGGCCTGGAGGAGGCCGAGCACGCCGCCAAGTTCGCCGAGCTGCTGGGCGAGGTGGTCACCGACTCCACCAAGAAGAACCTGCAGATGCGCGTGGACGCCGAGAACGGCGCCACCGCCGGCAAGTTTGAGCTGGCGAAGCTGGCCAAGAAGTACAACCTGGATGCCATCCACGACACCGTCCACGAGATGGCCCGGGACGAGGCGAGACACGGCAAGGCCTTCGAGGGTCTGCTGAACCGGTACTTCGGGAAATAAGGAATCGCATAAAGAGGGGAGAGGCTGCAAGCCTCTCCCCTCTTTATGCGATCAAGCGTCAAAAAGCTCCGGCCGGGCCGGAGCTTTTTGATATTTACCGGTCGTTCTGGTCGCCGGACACGGCATCCCTGGCCTTGTTGACCACGTCCTCCACCATGTCGGGCTGGGTGTTGGTATAGCTGCCGTCCATATACTGAGCCCCGCCAAAGGCCAGAATCAGGTTGAACACGAAGGGCAGCAGCAGCAGACCGATGGCAAAGCCCACGCCCTGGTTGAAGGCCTTGGCCAGGTCCACCATCATCTTGATGGCGAAATAGATGTTGTAGAAGGGGATCAGCAGCAGCAGGAACTTCCAGCCATTGCCGTACAGCACCTTGCACAGAACATAGGTGCTGTAGATGGGGACGATGCCCTCCCAGCCCTGGCGGCCCATCTTCTTGAAGATCATCCAGGAACCCACCATGGACAAAATCGCTCCGATAATTTCCAAAAGCATAATTTGTTCTCCTTTTTCTCTTATTCTCTCTGTAACAATATACACTCGTTACAAGCTCAGTATAACAGAAATTCCCCAAAAAGCAAGAAAATTCGATTCATCGAACAGCAGAATTTTGCGGTGCGTTCAAGGCGATGCTTTATCTCGCTGTTTCCACAAAAAAACCGGCTCATTTCCCGGCAACTGTCACAAATTTTGCAGAAGCGGGGAGCTTTTGTCGAAACAAGGGTTGCGGGAAAAGGTACATAATGGTAGAATTGAGTTGCTGCGCCCAGAAGGCGCAGAGGAAAACAATTCAGAAAAGGAGAGAGTTTATGGATCGTTTCTTCCATGTAACCGAAAAGGGCTCCACCGTCCGGACGGAGATCATGGCCGGTATCACCACCTTCATGGCTATGGCCTACATTCTGATGGTCAATGCCGGTATGTTCTCGAACCCCTTTGGCGACGGCACAGACGTGCTGGGCGTCAGCTACGGGGCCATTTACGTGGCCACCGCCATTTCCGCCGTGGTGGGCACCCTGCTCATCGGCCTGCTGTCTAACCTGCCGCTGGCGCAGGCCTCCGGCATGGGCCTCAACGCCTATTTCGTCTACACCGTGTGTGTGGGCCTGGGCCTGAGCTATGCCAACGCCCTGGTGCTGGTGCTGTTCGACGGCATCATCTTCGTGCTGCTGACCGTTACCGGTCTGCGCAAGATCATCTTCGACTCCATTCCCCACGAGGTCAAGGTGGCCATCTCCGCCGGTATCGGCCTGTTCATCGCCTTCATCGGCCTGCAGAACGCCGGCATCGTGGTCAACGACGCCTCCACCTGCGTGAATCTGCACTCCTTCAACGTGTTCACCGGCGAGCAGACCTGGGCCACCATCTTCCCCATGCTCATCACCCTGATCGCCGTGTTCGCCATCGGCGCCATGAGCAAGAAGAAGGTCCGCGGCGCGGTGCTGTGGGGCATTCTGGGCGCTGCCGTGCTGTACTATGCCATCGGCCTGATCACCGTTCCCGATTTCTATGCCTCCGCCGTGGCCCCCAACCTGACCTCCGACTTCTTCGGCGCTTTCCGTGATTTCGGCACCCAGGCCTTCGGTGCAGTGTTCAAGTCCGGCTTTGACTTCTCTGCCTTCATTGCCGCCAACGGCACCGGCGCTTTCGTGGTGATGCTGCTGACCACGATGCTGGCCTTCTGCATGGTGGATATGTTCGACACCCTGGGCACCCTGTACGGTGCCTGCTCCGCCGGCAACATGCTGGATAAGGACGGCAACGTCCCCAACATGGACCGCGCCATGCTGGCCGATGCCTGCGCTACCTGTGCCGGCGCCGTCTGCGGCACCTCCACCGTCACCACCTTCGTGGAGTCCTCCGCCGGTGTGGCCGAGGGCGGCCGCACGGGTCTGGCCTCCATGGCCACGGCCGTGATGTTCTTCATCGCCATGTTCCTGTCCCCGGTGGCTCAGCTGATCCCCACCTATGCCTGCGCTGCGGCCCTGATCTATGTGGGCGTTCTGATGATGTCCAACGTCCGCAACATCAACTGGGACGATCCCGCCGCCGCCGTCACCGGCTTTGTCACCGTGGCCTTCATGCCCCTGACCTACAACATTTCCTATGGTATCGCCTTCGGCCTGATCTCCTATGTGTTCGTGAAAATCTTCACCGGCAAGATCAAGGAGATCAATGTGGGCACCTGGATCATCAGCATCCTGTTTGCCCTGATGTTCTTCCTGACCCGGTAAATAAGTCCGCAAAAAAATTCCGGTGCTTCGGCACCGGAATTTTTTTCCAACAGAAAACTCCCTCCGCCGCTGGCGAAGGGAGTTTTCTGTGTGTTTGTTAGGAGAGAGAGAAAATCACATAAGGAATGGTTCCTTTGTACAGGTAAAAGAATACCTTGTAAACATGGCGAAATCATGAAATCCACGTGAACTTTTTGTGAACATCGCAGATTTTTTCAGAATTTCTTGCTCTCCGCCACCGCCAGCTGGTCGCAGCGGTTGTTTTTCTCGTTGGATGCGTGGCCCTTGACCCAGTGATAGTGCACCTCATGCCGGGCGACCAGGGGCAGCAGCTCCTGCCACAGGTCCACGTTCAGGGCGGGCTTTTTGTCGCTTTTGATCCAGCCCTTTTTCTTCCAGCCGTACACCCAGCCCTTGGACAGGGCGTCGATGACGTATTTGGAGTCGGAGTACAGCTCCACCACGCAGGGCTCCTTCAGGCAGGACAGAGCCCGGATGACGCCGGTAAGCTCCATGCGGTTGTTGGTGGTGTCCGCCGCGCCGCCGGACAGCTCCTTTTCCACGCCGTTCCACTCCAGGATGGCCCCCCAGCCCCCGGGGCCGGGGTTGCCGGAGCACGCGCCGTCGGTATAGATCGTAACTGTTTTCATAGAATCATCCTGTTATTCCACCGCGATCACGGTGAGACGGTCTCCGTCCACGGTGAATTTCACGTTGCGCCCGGCGAAGGACAGGCCGTATACCCGCTGTGGGTCCTCCTGATACCGGGGCCGGGGATCCCCGGCCAGCACTCCCAGAAGTCCCTCCCGGCTGTCCGCCGGGATATGCTCCAGCAGGGCAGGGGAGCACTCTACCGTCAGCGGCGCATGGGCCAGACCGTCGGTGAAGCCGCCGGTGGCCTGGGGATGGCTGTCGGTATAGGGGAGATAGGGCTTGATGTCGAAAATCGGCGTCCCGTCCATCAGGTCCGCCCCCCGCACATGGAGCACCGGGCCCAGCTGCGGGTCCAGCTCCACCCGGTCCAGCCGCACGGAGGACAGACCCATGGCATTGGGCCGGAAGGGAGAACGGGTGGCAAACACCCCCATACGCCGGTTTCCCCCCAGCCTGGGGGGCCGCACCGTTGGGGACCAGCCCTCCCGCACCGCCCGGGAAAACTGCCAGATCAGCCAGATGTGGGAGAAGTCCTCCAGCCCCCGAACAGCGTCCGGGTTCCGGTACCCCGGCTCAAACACCACACGGCCCCTCAGCTGGGGCACCAGCCCGCTTTGCCGGGGCACGCCGAACTTCTCCGGCAGCTCCGTGCGAATGCGGGCGATGATCTTCATCTCCGTCACCGCTTCCTCCGTCCGGAATCCGTCAGGTGGGCCTTGATATCCTTGGGCAGGCGGCTCATGCGATACAGCTCTCCTGCCACGATCACCACCATGCCCACGGCAATGACCACAATGTTCTGCCACTTCACCGCCGTCAGGAACATGGCGCACAGAACCAGCAGAAGCACCCAGTTCACCCGTGCGTTGGCATACTCAATGTCCCGCAGTTCTTCGCTTTTCAGATAGATCACGCCGTCATATTCAAACTCATTGGTGCGGCTGGGGTCATGATACAGGGTCTTGGTAAAATACTGCCACCGGGTCAGCGGGGCGTACATTTCCTTCTTCTTCCCCATCAGATCACTCCTTTTCGGTCTCCTGCTCCCGGTCCGTCAGAGCCATGGAAATGACGCGGTCGCCCTCCTCCTTAAAGCGCATGACGATGACGCCCTGGGTGGCGCGGCCGGCAATGCGGATATTCTCCACTGCCGTGCGGATGAGAATGCCTGCCTCCGTCACCAGCAGCAGGTCCTCGGTACCATCCACCACCTTGATACCCACGATGGGCCCGGTTTTTTCCGTGACCATATAGTTGCGGATGCCCAGGCCGCCCCGGGCGGTAATGCGGTATTCCTCCACCGCTGTGCGCTTGCCGTAGCCCCGCTCAGTGATAGACAGCACCGTCTTGCCGGGCACCGCCTTGGCGGCGCCCACCACATAGTCGCCCTCCCGCAGGCGGATGCCCCGGACGCCTACCGCCGTGCGGCCCATAGCCCGCACATCCGTCTCGTCAAAGCAGACAGCCTGCCCGTCGTGGGTGGCAATCAGGATACGGTCGCTGCCGTGGGTCTCCTGCACGTTGATGAGCTCATCCCCCTCGTCCAGGGTCAGGGCCCGGATGCCGTTGTTGCGCAGATTCTTCAGAGCCGATACCTCCAGCCGCTTCACGGTGCCGTTGCGGGTGGTCATGAACAAATACAGCTGGTCGTCGCCGGTCTCCCGGAAGTGCAGCATGGCCTGGACCCGCTCGCCGGTCTCCACCTGAAGAATGTTCACGATGTTGGTGCCCTTGGCGGCCTTGCCGCTTTCGGGGATGAGATAGCCCTTCTTCTTATACACCTTGCCGGTGTCGGTAAAGAACAGAATATAGTCGTGGGTGGAGGCGGTGAACACATCCACCACGGTATCCTCCTCCCGGGTGGTGATGCCCTTTTTGCCCATACCGCCCTTGCTCTGGGCGGTATATTCGCTGACGGGAGTGCGCTTGATGTACCCGTTGGCGGTGAGGGTAAAGACGCATTCCTCCTCCTCGATCAGGTCCTCGATGTCGATCTCGTCCTCCACATCCTGAATCTCCGTCTTGCGGTCGTCGCCATACTTGTCGGAGATGGCCTGCAGCTCCTCCTTCAGGATGGACTTTACCAGATTCTCATCCCCCAGCACCCGCAGATAATAGGCGATCTTCTCCTCCAGCTCCTGATACTCGTTCTGGAGCTTTTCCCGGTCCAGCCCCTGCAAAGCCTTCAGGCGCATATCCAGAATGGCCTGGGCCTGGACGTCGTCCAGACCAAAGCGCTGCATCAGGTTCTCCTTGGCATTGTCATAGCTGGTGCGGATGATATGGATGACCTCGTCAATGTTGTCCTGGGCAATCAGCAGACCCTCCAGAAGATGGGCCCGCTCCTGGGCCTTCTTCAGGTCGTATCTGGTGCGGCGGACGATGATCTCCTCCTGGAAGGCCAGGTACTCGTCGATGATGTGCCGCAGGGACAGGATCTTCGGCTGGGACTGATTCTGGACCAGGGCCAGCATATTGATGGCAAAGGAGCTTTGCAGCTGCGTCTGGGCAAACAGGCGGTTGAGCACCACCTGGGGGTTGGCGTCCCGTTTCAGCTCGATGACGATGCGCATACCGTTGCGGTCCGTCTCATCCTGAATGTTGCTGATGCCCTCCAGACGCTTATCCTCCACCTGGTCGGCCATGTTCTTGATAAGCATCCGCTTGTTCACCTGATAGGGCAGCTCCGTGATGATGATGCGGGTGCGGTTGTTGCCGAATTCCTCGAATTCGTGGCGGGCCCGAACCACTACCCGGCCCCGTCCGGTGGCATAGGCGGCCCGGATCCCGGCCCGGCCCATGATGATGCCCTTTGTGGGGAAGTCGGGACCCTGAACATGCTCCATCAGATCGCCCAGGGTGGCGTCCGGATTATCCAGCACACAGATGCATGCACCGATGACCTCCCGCAGGTTATGGGGCGGGATATTGGTGGCCATACCCACGGCGATGCCGGAGGAACCGTTGACCAGCAGATTGGGGAACCGGCAGGGCAGCACCCGGGGCTCCTTGCGGCTCTCGTCGAAGTTGGGATCCCAGTCCACGGTGTCCTTTTCGATGTCCCGCAGCATTTCGCCTGCGATCTTGGCAAGCCTGGCCTCAGTGTATCGGTAGGCCGCCGGGGGATCGCCATCCACGGAGCCGAAGTTGCCGTGGCCGTCCACCAGCATATAGCGCATGGAGAAATCCTGGGCCAGGCGCACCAGGGCGTCGTACACGGACGCGTCGCCGTGGGGGTGATACCGGCCCAGCACGTCGCCCACGCAGGTGGCGGACTTCTTGAAGGGGCGGTCCGAGGTCAGATTGTCCTCGTACATGGCGTAGAGAATCCGCCGGTGCACGGGCTTCAGTCCGTCCCGCACGTCGGGCAGGGCCCGGCCCACGATCACGGACATGGCGTATTCAATATAGGATTTTTCCATCTCCGGCACCAGGGACCGCTCCACAATGTGCTGGTCCGGGTACCGCAGCTCCTCAGGGTCGTACTGTGGTTTTTTGCTCATATTTTATTCTCCTTGTGGGGATGGTGAAATTCAAAAATGCAAGCATTTTTGAATCAATAATCCAGATTCACCGCATATTTGGCGTTTTTCTCGATGAACTCCTTCCGGGGCTCCACCTTTTCGCCCATCAGCACCGTAAACGTGGCGTCGGCGGCCACGGCGTCGTCCAGGGTGATGCGGCGCAGGGTGCGCTTCTCCGGGTCCATGGTGGTCTCCCACAGCTCATGGGGATTCATCTCGCCCAGGCCCTTGAAGCGGCTGATGTCGATCTTCACATTGGGATTCCCCGCCCGCATTTCGGCGGAAATGGTGTCCCGCTCCTCGTCGGTATAGGCAACCCGCTGCTGCTTGCCCCGGGTCAGCTTATACAGAGGGGGCACGGCGGAGTATACATACCCCTCCTCGATCAGGGGCCGCATAAACCGGAAGAAGAAGGTCAGCAGCAGCGTCCGGATATGGGCGCCGTCTACGTCGGCATCGGCCATGATGATGATCTTGTGATACCGCAGCCGGTTCAGGTCCAGCTCGTCGCCGATCCCGGCCCCCAGAGCCGTGATCACCGGCTGAAGCTTGTCGTTGCCGTACACCTTGTCCGCCCGGGCCTTTTCCACGTTCAGCATCTTGCCCCACAAAGGCAGGATAGCCTGGAACCGGGAGTCCCGTCCCTGAGTAGCAGAGCCGCCTGCGGAGTCGCCCTCCACGATATAGATCTCCGTCAGCTCGGGGTTATTTTCGTTGCAGTCCCGCAGCTTGTCGGGCATGGCCGCCCCGCCCAGGGCAGTCTTGCGGCGAATGGATTCCCGGGCCTTTCGGGCAGCCTCCCTGGCCCGGTTGGCGGTCAGGGCCTTGTCCAGAATGGTCCGGGCCACCACTGGGTGCTCCTCCAGATACACGGCCAGCTGGTCGGATACCACGCTGTCCACCAGAGTGCGGATGGAGGCGTTGCCCAGCTTGGCCTTGGTCTGTCCCTCGAACTGGGCCTCCGTCAGCTTCACGGAGATCACGGCGGTGATGCCCTCCCGGACGTCCTCGCCGGAGACCTTGTCTCCCTCCTTGATCATGCCGTATTTCATGCCGTAGGCATTGAGCACCCGGGTCAGGGCCGTTTTGAAGCCCGTCTCATGCATGCCGCCCTCGGGGGTGTGGATGTCGTTGGCGAAGGACACCAGCGTCTCGTTATAGCTGTCGTTGTATTGCAGCGCCACCTCGGCGGTGCTGTCGCCCTTGGCCCCGGCCAGATAGACGACCTCCTCATGCAGCGCCGTCTTGTTGCGGTTGAGCCAGGTAACAAATTCCCGGATGCCTCCCTCGTAGCACATGGAGTCGCTTTGCTCCTGGCTGGGCCGGGCGTCGGTAATGGTGATACGCAGCCCCGCATTCAGGAACGCCTGCTCCCGCATCCGGGTGTGCAGCGTTTCATAGTCATACACCAGGGTGTCGAACATCTCCGGATCCGGCTTGAAGGTAACGGCGGTGCCGGTCTGATCTGTGTCGCCCAAAATCTTCATCTCCTGGGTGATCGCTCCCCGGGAGAACTTCATCTCGTAAATTCTGCCGTCCTTCTGAACCTGCACCTCCAGCCATTCGGACAGGGCGTTGACCACGGACGCGCCCACGCCGTGGAGGCCGCCGGATACCTTATAGCCTCCTCCGCCGAACTTACCGCCGGCGTGGAGCACGGTGTATACCACCTCCAGCGCCGGCCGGCCGGTCTGCTTCTGGATATCCACGGGGATGCCGCGGCCGTTATCGGTAACGGTGATGGTGTTGCCGGGGTTGATGGTAACAGTGATCTCGGTGCAGTATCCGGCCAGTGCCTCGTCAATGGCGTTGTCCACGATCTCATACACCAGATGGTGCAGGCCCGAGGCCGATGTGGAGCCGATATACATGCCGGGCCGCTTGCGCACCGCCTCCAGCCCCTCCAGAACCTGAATTTCCGAGGCGTCATAGGTGGTGTCCACGGCGGTGACTTTTTCCAGTTCGCTCATTGGGTCATCTTTCCTTTCCTTGGGTCTTTCCTGTCATTCCCGGGAACCCGGTGTCTGCCGATCTCCCGGCAATGACAGGGAATTCTTTACTTCTTTTCCGCTCTTTTCACCAGCGTCTGGGTATTCAGCTGGGAAATATATACGATCTGTCGGTGATATGGATGGTCGCACACCAGAAACGACTTGGGAATGTCGTCGCACACCGGCAGCACCACGCCCTCCTGCTCCGCCTGGTCCAGAAACCGCCGGGTCTGAGCGGACTGGGACGTGATATCCAGGTCGAATATGCCGATGATATGCCGGTCGTTGACCATGACGTTCTGGCCGATATGCAGAAATCCCATCACAGCACCTTTCCTTCCCGAACGTGATACACCCGGCCGGACAGCAGCGCATCCAGCCGGTCGTTTTCGCAGCAGGTAATGAACACCTGTCCGCCTGCAATGCGGTTGAGCACATACTCCTGCCGCCGGGGGTCCAGCTCCGACAGCACGTCATCCAGCAGCATCACCGGATACTCTCCGATGGCGGTTTTGTGAATCTCCCGGTCCGCCAGCTTCAGACTCAGGGCCGCGGTGCGCACCTGGCCCTGGGAGCAGAAATGCCGGGCCTCCAGCCCGTTTACCGTCACGGCGATATCGTCCTTATGGGGTCCCGACAGGCACAGCCGGGAGGCCAGCTCCGCCTGATGATGCTGTGCCTGGTGCTCTGCCAGCGCCGCCGCAATGTCCGCCGCCGGACCCAATGGGTCCTCCACGGTTTTCACGGTCTGATACGACAGAGCCAGCTCCTCCCGTTCCCCGGAGCACTCCCAGTGGGCTCTCTGGGCGTGGACGGCCAGGGCCTGCACATACCGCGCCCGATAGCTGATGAGCACCGCTCCCACCTGGCACAGCCGCCGATCGAAGTCAGGCAGGGTGTCCAGCAGCTGAGGATACTCGTCACTGTCCCGGAGGATGCGGGTCTTGTGTTCATACAGCCGCCCGTATTCTGCCAGGGCCTCGGCATACCGGGGCCGCAGCTGGCACAGGGACATATCCATGAACCGCCGCCGGGCCGCCGCTCCCTCCCGGATGAGAAACAGGTCCTCCGGCGAGAAAAACACCGTGTGCAGCACCTGGGACAGGTCGCCGCCGTTTCTGGCGGCCACGCCGTTGACGGTCATCCTCCGCCTTCGGCTCCGGTTCAGGAGAATTTCCGTTTCAAACTCCCGTTCCCGGGCCTGAATATGCCCCACCAGCCGGGCCCGGTCCCGGTCAAAGCCGATGAGCTCCCGGTCCGCGTGGGTACGGGGACTGCGGCCGCAGGATAGGTACACAATGGCCTCCAGCAGGTTGGTCTTTCCCTGGGCATTTTCGCCGTATATGACGTTGCAGCTTCCGTCGAAGGTCAGCTGCTGGCTGTCGTAATTGCGGAAGCCCTCCAGCAGCAGGCGGTCAATCTGCATACTGCACGCCGCAGCTCCGCCCCAGGGCGTCCACCACATCGCCGGGGCGGAGCTTCTTTCCCCGCATGGTGCACACCTCGCCGTTGACCAGGACCTCGCCGTCCTGGATCAGCAGCTTGGCCTCGCCGCCGGTGGCGGTGATGGCCGCCAGCTTCAGAAGGTCCTGGAGCTTGATATACTCCGTGGTAATGGTAATCATTTCCATATCTATCACGCTTTCAGCCGCACCGGCAGCACCATATAAAGGAAGCTCTCCTCTCCGTCTGCGGGCACGATCACCGCCGGAGAGATGCTGGTGTTCAGCTCCAGGGTCACGGCGTCCGCCGGGGCATAGCGCAGGGCGTCCATGAGATAGCGGTTGTTGAAGCCGATCTCCAGGCCGTTTCCGTCGCCGTCCAGGGGGCAGATGTCCTTGGCCTCGCCGGCGCCGGTTTTGGCGGACAGCAGCACCCGGCCATTTTCAAACACGCAGCGCACCGGGCTCTTGAGCTTTTCGCTGATGACCACGGACACCCGGTCCAGGCTCCCCAGCATGGTCTTGGTGTCCACCGTCAGGCGGATGGGGTTATTCCGGGGGATGGCGTTTTTATAGTCCAGGAAGTCCCCCTCCAGGCGGCGGCAGATCAGCTGGGTGGCCCCGGCTTCAAACAGCAGGTGGCGCTTGCCCTGGATAATAGTGACTTTTTCGTCGGAATCCTCGCAAATTTTCTCCACCTCGTTCAGAGCAGAGCCGGGGGCCACAAATTTGAAGGCGCCGCCCTCGGCCCGGTCCAGAGGCTCCCGGCGCAGGGCCAGACGGAAGCCGTCCACGGACACCACCGTCAGGTCCTGGTCGCCTACCTCAAACAGGGAGCCGGTATGAACGGGACGGCTTTCATTGGTGGACACGGCGAAGCTGGTCTGGTTGATCATGGCCTTCAGAGTACCCTGGCGGATGTCCACGGAAAACTGGTCATCCACCTCCGGCAGCTCCGGATAGTCGTCGGCGGACAGGCCCAGAATCTCAAAGCTGGCGTCGCCGCAGGTCAGATGGACGGACAGATTTTCGTCCGCCGCGAACACGATCACATCGTCCGGCATTTTCCGGATCATCTCGCCGAACAGCCGGGCGCTGAGGACGATGCGGCCCGGGGACTGGACCTGGGCGTCCACGCCGGTGCGGATGCCGGTCTGCATGTTGTAGCCGGACAGGGTCAGGGTATCGCCCCCCTCCAGCAGGATCCCCTCCAGGGCCGGAATGGAGCTTTTGGCGGCTACCGCCCGGGAGGTGGTGTTGACGGCGCTTTGCAGCAGCGCCTTTTCACAGGAAAATCGAAGCATAGAGACGCGTTCCTTTCTTTCAGAATGAAAAGAGACTCCGTTCTCCAAAAGAGAACAAAAAGATATCTTTATTTTAGTAACAGTCGCCGTAGGGAAAATTCATGTGGAAAAGTGCCGGAGGGCCTGAAACCAGCGGATTCTTTCTCCACACCCGGGTGGGGAGAAAGGGAGGGAGTTTTCCACCGGAAAATCCGGGGACCGGTACTCCACAGGTTTTCCCCGTGGAATCCACAGAGAATGTGGAAAGAGGGTTACTTCTTGTTGTTGATATTGGTGGTGATCTCCTTGACCTTTTCGGCGTAGGCCGGGTCGGAGCGCATTTTCTTTTCCACCTGGTCCAGGGAGTGCAGCACCGTGGTGTGGTCCCGGTCGCCGAACTCCTTGCCGATGTCGTTGAGGGAGAGGTTGGTCATCCGGCGGATCAGATACATGGCGGTCTGCCGGGCCTCCATCAGGTCCCGCTTCCGGCCCTGGCCCCGGACCTGCTCCTCGTCCACGTCGTAATAGCGGCAGATATACTCGATGATCAGGGCCGGAGACGGCACGAACTCGTTGTATTTCTTCAGCATGTCCTTTACGGCCCGGCTGACGGCCTCGCCGTCCACCTGGTTGCCCAGCAGGTCCCGATAGGCCAGGAGCTTGTTCAGGGCGCCCTCGATCTGGCGGACGTTGGCGGTGAGGTTTTCGGCGATGAAGCTGCTGATATCGTCCGGCAGCTGTACCCCCAGCAGGGCGGCCTTGTTTTTGATGATGGCGAGTCTTGTCTCAAAGTCCGGCGGCGCCACATCCACCATCAGGCCCCACTCGAACCGGGTCTGAAGCCGGTCCTCCAGCTGGGTCATCTCCCGGGGAGGACGGTCCGAGGTCAGCACGATCTGCCGCCCGGATTCGTACAGGGTGTTGAAGGTGTGGAAGAATTCCTCCTGGGTCTGCTTCTTGCCGGCGATGAACTGGATATCGTCCACCAGCAGCAGGGTGGACTGGCGGTATTTCTCCCGGAATTCGGCGTTTTTTCCCTCCCGGATGGAGGCGATCAGCTCGTTGGTGAAATCGTCGCCCTTGATGTACACGATGCGGGCCTCCGGCTGCCGCTGGCGGACCTGGTGGGCGATGGCGTACAGCAGGTGGGTCTTGCCCAGACCGGAGTCGCCATAGATGAACAGGGGGTTATAGTGCTCCGCAGGCTTTTCGGCCACGGCCCGGGCGGCGGCATAGGCCATCTTGTTCTGGGGACCCACCACATAGGTGCCGAAGGTGAAGGCGTCGGACTCCAGCAGGGAGCCGGGCCGGTCCGGAGCCACCCCGTGATAGGCGGAAAGCTGCTGATCGTCCAGAATTTTTACCTCCAGGTCGGAGGAGAAGATGTCCTTCAGCGCGGCCTTGATATGGCTCATGAACCGGGCCTCGATGGTGGATTTTTTGAAGGAGTTGCTGCAATGGAGCACAAAGGCGGAGTCCTCCATGGTCACCACCTCCACCTCGTCGAACCAGGTGTTGATGGTGGTTTCCGACAGCTGGGACCGCAGCCGGTCCAGCACGTTTTTCCATACGTCTGCGATTGAATTCAATGAAAGCGCCCCTTTCCCGCGGATCATGCGTTTTTCTCTCTCTGTTTCAGGCAAAATAACACCTCACATTATATCAAATCAGCGCCGGAAAGTCCACACATATACTAATACTAAGTATAAAATTTTTTCCTTCTCCCTAAACAGATTCCGGAAGAAAATACGCCCCATTTCCGGCGTATTTTCCGAAAAATGGGCCGAATGGAGTACCCGAAGCGTCCAAAATGCACTTTTCGTGGAAAATGCAGATTTCTGTTGACAGCGGGGCCGGGATTCTGTATAATGTTTACCATGCCGTTTTGCGGCATCCGCTTTGTCAACTGCGGCCGCGGGGGACAAGTCCTCCGCCCGCCGTCGAGTATGTGCGGCAGCTTCGATCTGCCGCCGGATTTTTACAAAATGGAGGTGTCATGCAATGTTCCGTACCTATCAGCCCAAGAAGCGCCAGCGCTCCAAGGAGCACGGCTTCCGCAAGAGAATGGCCACCAGCAACGGCCGTAAGGTTCTGGCCCGCCGCCGCGCCAAGGGCCGCGCTCGCCTGACCCATTGAGGTCGCGGAAAGTGCATCGCGCATAAAGGATAGACCAGGGACGGTGGAAGGGAAAACTGCCGTCCCTTTTGGCCTATGCTCATTTCAGCCGCCGCACCGGCGGAGAAAGTGCTTGTTTTCATGAATCCTGCCGTCACGGTAAAAGAGAACTACGAATTCCGCCGGATCTACCGCAAGGGGAAGTCGGCGGTGTCGCCGCAGCTGGTGATCTATTGCCAGCGGAACCGCCTGGGGCTGAGCCGCCTGGGGGTCTCCGTCAGCACGAAGCTGGGCGGCGCCGTGGTCCGCAACCGGGTGAGAAGACGTATCCGGGAGATTTACCGGCTGAATAAGCCGAAAATGGTCCCGGGATACGACATCATCGTGGTGGCCCGGGTCCGGGCCGTGGAAACCGGCTATCAAAAGCTGGAAAGCACCTATCTGCGCCTTCTGAGGCAGCTGAGCCTGCTGCGGGAGGACCCGTCATGAAGCGGGCCATCCTGCGGGCCATCCGGTTTTATCAGGCGTCCGTGTCGCCGCTGTTTCCGCCCCGCTGCCGGTATATTCCCACCTGCTCGGAATACGCCCTGCAGGCCGTGGAGAAATACGGGCCGCTGCGGGGCGGCTTTATGGCGCTGCGGCGCTTTCTGCGATGCAATCCCTTCCACAAAGGCGGGTATGATCCTGTTCCCTGAAAACCTCGTTTTTCCCACCCAACAAAAAACGGAGGTAACTACCCCATGTTTGCAACGCTCGGATATTATATCTGCGTTCCCTTTGCCTTCCTGACCCGGCTGTTCTACAGCTGGACCGGGTCCTATGGCGTGGCCCTGATCCTGTTTACCCTGGTGGTGAAGTTGGTGCTGCTGCCCTTCCAGCTCAAGAGCAAGAAGAGCATGCTGCGCATGAACCGCATGCAGGGCAAGCTCAACGACATCAAGACCCGCTATGCCAACAACCAGCAGAAGCAGCAGGAGGCCATGGCGGAGCTGTATGCCAAGGAAGGCATCAACCCCATGTCCGGCTGCCTGTGGTCCTTCATTCCCTTCCCCATTCTGATCGCCCTGTACTATATCATCCGCGTGCCCATGCGGTACTTCATGGGCCTGTCCGAGACGGTGATCGCCGAGATCACCACTCTGGCCGGCAGCCTGGGCTTCACCGTGGCCGACGGCAGCCAGGCCTATGAACAGATCTATCTGGCCAAGTTCATCCATGAGCATTGGGCGGAGTTTGCCGGGAAATTCGACGGCCTCATCGACCTGAACTATAGCTTCCTGCACATTGACCTGGCCAACCGGCCCAGCGACCTGTTCAGCCAGTTCCCCGGCGGCGGCTGGCCCGTGTGGGGTGCCATTCTGCTGCCCATCATTTCCGCCGGCATCCAGTTTGCCATGAGCTTCATCACCATGCGCACCAATGGCTCTGCCCCCAACGGGTCCACCAAGACCATGATGTACATGATGCCCCTGATGACCCTGTGGATGGGCTATATCCTGCCCTCCGCTCTGTGCATCTACTGGATTGCCAACTCCGCGTTCTCCCTGATCCAGGAGGTCACCCTGAACGAGTATTTCAACAAGATTCTGGACCGCGAGGAGACGGAGAAGGAGAAGGCCGCCCGGGAAAAGCGCTATGCCAAGTATCAGCGCCAGAAGGAGCTGATGGCCCAGCAGCAGCTGGCCAACGGCGGCAAGAAGCCCCAGAATCAGCAGGGGAAGAAAAAGCCCTCCGGCGACAAGAAAAAATCTGCCGGAAGCAACGAAAACGGCCGCGTGGGCCAGCGTCCCTATGCCAGGGGCCGCGCCTATGACAAGAGCCATTACGATGACTAATGATGACTAAGGAGTTTTGTCTATGAGTTATATTGACGTAACGGGCAAGACCGAGGAGGAAGCCATCCGCAAAGCGCTCCAGCAGCTGCAGATGGACCGCGACGACGTCTCTGTTGAGATTCTGGAGCGGGCCAAGAGCGGCTTTCTGGGCATCGGCAGCAGCCCTGCCCGGGTCCGCGTGACCTATGGTCAGCAGGAGCCCGAGGCTCCCGCCGCCCCGGTCCAGCCGGAGAAGAAACCCGAAAAGAAGCCCGAACCCAAGCCCCAGCCGAAACCCCAGCAGCCCAAGCCCCAGAAGCCCGAGACGCCCAAGGCCGCCCCTAAGGCTCCCGAAGTCCCCAAGGCTGCGGAGACCCCTGCCGCCCCGGTTCAGGAGTCCTGCCAGGACGACAACGCCCGGCGCATCACCGAGTTCCTGACGGGCCTGCTGGAGCATATGGACAGCCCTGCCCAGGTGAAGGTCACCGAGACGGAGAAGGGCCGCTACAGCGTGGTGCTGGAGGGCCAGAAGCTGGGCCAGCTCATCGGCCGCCGGGGCGAGACCCTGGACGCCATCCAGCAGCTGACCAACTATGCCGTTAATTCCGGCCGGGAAAAGCGCATCCGCGTCCATGTGGACGCCGAGAACTACCGGGCCAAGCGCGAGCAGAGCCTGGAGTCCCTGGCCCGCAAGGTGGCCGGAAAGGTCACCAAGTATCGCCGCAGCGTCACCCTGGAGCCCATGAACGCCTATGAGCGCCATGTGATCCACGCCGCCCTGCAGGATGTCCCCGGTGTGAACACCTACTCCATCGGCACCGAGCCCAACCGCCGCGTGGTGGTGTCCTACGACCGCGACAAGCGGTAAACGAATACGAAAAAAGAACGCCTGCGGGCGTTCTTTTTTTATGTGATGCCGCCGGACCAAAAAAGAACGGCAAGAATTTAACATTTTTGCGAAATTGTTTCCTTATAGTAGAAAAAATAGTTTACACGGCTTGACCGACTGTTGTATAATACAGTAAAGTCGTTATCAGGCTGTTTTTTTACGGAACAATTCAAAAAAAATAACAGGAGGAAAATTCCCATGTCTTACAGAATTCTGGTCGTCAACCCCGGCTCCACGTCCACCAAGATCGGCGTCTATGAGGACGAGAACCTGCTCTTTGACAAGACCCTGCGCCACAGCGCCGAGGAACTCGAAAAGTTTGACTCCATCCCCGCCCAGAAGGACTGGCGGCGCAAGCTGGTGATGAAGGCCCTGGAGGATCAGGGCTTCGACGTGAAGACCCTGTCCGCCGTCTCCGGCCGCGGCGGCCTGCTGGCTCCCATCCGGGGCGGTACCTACGCCGTCAGCGACCGTCTGGTCCGCGACTGCACCGTGGGCGTTCAGGGACAGCACGCCTCCAACCTGGGCGGCATCATCGCCCGGGAGATCGGCGACCAGCTGGGCATCCCCTCCTTCATTGTGGACCCCGTGGTGGTGGATGAGCTCAGCGACGTGGCCCGCTTTGCCGGTCACCCCCTGTTCCACCGCACCAGCATTTTCCACGCCCTGAACCAGAAGGCCGTGGCCAAGCGCTACGCCAAGGAGCACGGCGTCAGGTATGAGGATCTGAACCTCATCGTCTGCCACATGGGCGGCGGCTGCTCCATCGGCGCCCACGTCCACGGCAGCGTGGTGGATACCCAGAACGCCCTGGACGGCGACGGCCCCTTCTCCCCCGAGCGCTCTGGCAGCCTGCCCACCGGTCAGCTGGTGAGCCTGTGCTTCAGCGGCAAGTATACCGCCGGCGAGGTCCGCAAGATGCTGGCCGGCCACGGCGGCCTGGTGGCGTACACCGGCTCCAACGACATGCGCGACCTGCTGAAGGCCGCCGCCGAGGGCGACAAGGAGATTGCCGCCACCGTGGAGGCATTCCACTATCAGATCGGCAAGGAAGTGGGCGCAATGGCCGCCGTCATGAAGGGCAAGGTGGACCAGATCATTCTCACCGGCGGCATTGCCTACGGTCAGGAGACCGTGGACGCCATCACCGATATGGTGGGCTGGATCGCCCCCATCACCGTGTATCCCGGCGAGGATGAGCTGCTGGCCCTGGCCCAGGGCGCTCTGCGTGTCCTCAACGGCGAGGAGCCTGCCCGGGTGTATTGATTTAACAAGACTGTCAAACGCCATAAAGGCAGCCGCCCGACCCGGGCGGCTGCCTTTTTTCCTGTTCAGTTCCACACGATGTCAAAGGCGGCGGTGAAGCCGCAGGAGGCGTCGTGGGAAATCAGCATGCCGGTGCTGCGATCCACCACATAGCCATAGCAGGTGACGGTGACGGAGGTGCGGGCGTCCTCCGTCTCATACACAAAGCCCTGGTCCCAGCGGTCGTTGACCAGCGCCGCCATATCCTGGGCAGAGGCGTCCTGGCTGGCCAGCATGGCCAATAGAAGCGGCTGGATAAAGGCAGTGCTGGCATAGACGAAGTCCGGGGCGGAGGACGGGTCCCCGCCGCCCTGGGCGGTATAGGAGCACCGGAACCTCACGGCGGTCAGATATCCGTTGGCGTCTGTCTCATATTTCAGGCGGCTTGGAAAGGCGTTTTCCAGGGTGGCTGCATATCCCCGGAACGAATCCCGCACCCATGCGCCATTGGAGTGTAGCCGCAGGGGAGAATCCGTGACCCGGGCCATCTGGTTGAAGTTTTCCGCAAACTCCTCCACCGTCAGCCGCCCGCTGTTAGCAGGCATCAGAAGAATGTTGCTGCCGCCGATTATGGCCAGGATCACCAGCCCCCAGGCTGCGGGAAGCATGGCCCACCGCCACCATGGGATGTCCCGGCTCTGGCACAGGAGCTCTCCCTCCCAGGGCATTTCCAGGCCGTCCCGGCAGTCCAGATAGCTTCTGCGCAGCCGCCACAGCCGCAGAACGGGAATGTACAGGGCGATCCCGTATACCACGGCCATGGCCGTGTAGGCGTAGGCCTGGCCCCAGGTGGGGCGCCGGCCATCCGGCTGTTCCACCGTCAGCCCCAGCAGCAGCTTGCCCGGCGTGACGCCCCACAGGTGCAGCAGCACCGGCTCCACCCCCAGCATCAGCAGCAGGCTTCCCACATAGGTCAGCAGGGAGAACCCCGGGGTCTGGGGCGCGATCCGCCCCAGCATCAGCGCCAGGGCCACGGCGGAGGAGCACAGGAGCATATCCAGCCCCCGGGCCAGGAACCGCCGCCAGGGGCAGGGATCCTGACGGTCCGTCCGGACTGCGGCAGAGGCCGCCTGGGGCGGCGTGTACAGAAGCCGCCAGTATTTTTCCGCGTCCAGGGTGTCATAGCAGGCGTGGTCGGCCTGCATGGCCCGGCACACGGCCTGATCCGCCCGGGCCTGCTCCTCCCGGCGGCGCAGGGCTGCCAGCCGCTGGGACAGGGCCTCGGACAGGGACAGCTTCCCGGCCTGCATGGCCCGGATCTCCTCAATGGGCACGTCCAGCCGCCGCAGCAGGCGGACCCGCAGCAGGGTCTCCAGGTCCTCCTGGCTATAGTCTCGATAGCCGTTCCGGGCCCGGGCCGGATGCACCAGCCCCTCCTGTTCATAGTATCGGATGTTGGCCCGGGACAGCCCGGTGCGCTGCTCTACGTCCTTGATATGCATGGCGTTGCCCTCCTTTTATCCGCAGTATAAGGGGTAAAGGGACTTGACAGTCAAGTGTTTTTTTCAGGAAATTTCCAGAACCACCGGGCAGTGGTCGCTGCCGTATACCTCCGTGCGGATGGCGGCGCCCGTCACCCGGGGCAGCAGACGCCGGGACACAATGAAATAGTCGATGCGCCACCCCACGTTCTTCTCCCGGGCGTGGAAGCGGTAGCTCCACCAGGAATAGGTGATCTCCTCCGGGTGCAGGGTACGGAAGGTGTCGGCAAAGCCCGAGGCCAGCAGGGCGGTCATCTTCTCCCGCTCCTGGTCGGTGAAGCCCGGGTTCATTCGGTTGGTCTTGGGGTTTTTCAGGTCCATCTCCTGGTGGGCCACGTTCAGGTCACCGCAGTATACCACGGGCTTTGTCCGGTCCAGCTCCATCAGATAGGCCCGCAGGTCATCCTCCCACTGCATCCGGTAATCCAGCCGCTTCAGCCCGTCCTGGCTGTTGGGGGTATAGCAGCACACCAGATAGAACTCCGGGTATTCCGCCGTGATGACCCGGCCCTCATGGCGGTGGATGTCATCGCCGAAGCCGAATACCACCGATATCGGCTCCTGCCGGGTCAGAACGGCGGTGCCGGAATAGCCCTTCTTCTCGGCGGAGTAGAAATACCGGTGATAGCCCTCCAGCTCAAACACCGCCTGCTCCGGCTGCAGCTTGGTCTCCTGCAGGCATATCACGTCCGCATCCTCTTTTTTCACATATTCCAGAAAGCCCTTGGTCAGGCATGACCGCAGGCCGTTGACGTTCCAGCTTACCAGCTTCATGGCGCTCTCCCTTCGTTTTTTTCTGTATCATACCACAAACCGGCCCATAATCCAAGAAAATCATTGACAAACCCCGCCGCCGGGGATAAGATAGGGATAAATCGGCGTGGATGGGAAGAGTACCCGGTTCAGCCTCCGTCACAAGAGAGTCCGGCAAGGTGAAAGCGGACACGGGGGACCCGGCGAACATGGCCCCGGAGCCGTCCGGCCCAGCGCGGGCGCGTGAAGCCGGACCGGGTGTGCCCGTTACAGCGCGGGGACGTGTCGGCGTCCCATGAGGCCGCCTCCTGAGGGAGCGCGGTGAAGCAAGGTGGTACCGCGGTGCGCTGCATCGCCCTTGGCAGTCAGCCGGGGGCGTTTTTTGTTTGCCCGGCCGCCGGAAAAACGCCAAAATTTTAAGCCGCTCTTCCATTCGGAGCGGCGGAAAAGGAGATAGATCCCCATGGAAAAGCAAAAATTCTATATCACCACACCCATTTATTACCCCTCTGACAAGCTGCACATCGGCCACACCTACTGCACCGTGGCCACCGACGCCATGGCCCGCTACAAGCGGCTCACCGGCTGCGACGTGCTGTTCCTGACGGGCACCGACGAGCACGGCCAGAAAATCGAGGACAAGGCCAAGGCCGCCGGAAAGACCCCCAAGGAGTTCCTGGACAACATCGTGGAGGGCCCCCAGGGCATCCTGGACCTGTGGAAGCTGATGAACATCTCCAACGACCGCTTCATCCGCACCACCGACGACTATCACTGCCAGTCCATCCAGAAGATCTTCCGCAAGATGTACGAAAAGGGCGACATCTACAAGGGCACCTATAAGGGCAAATACTGCAAGCCCTGCGAGAGCTTCTGGACCGAGAGCCAGCTGGTGGACGGCAAGTGCCCCGACTGCGGCCGGGAGGTCATGGACGCCGAGGAGGAGGCCTATTTCTTCCGCCTGAGCAAGTACGCCGACCGGGTCCGCCACCTGCTGGAGGACACCGACTTCCTGCAGCCCCGCTCCCGGGTCAACGAGATGGTCAACAACTTCATCAAGCCCGGCCTGGAGGACCTGTGCGTCAGCCGCACCAGCTTCTCCTGGGGCATTCCCGTGGACTTTGACCCGGGCCATGTGGTATACGTCTGGGTGGACGCTCTGTTCAACTACACCACCGCCCTGGGCTTTATGAACGACCGGTATCACGATTACGACAAGTATTGGCCCGCCGACGTCCACTTTGTGGGCAAGGAGATCGTCCGCTTCCACTCCATCATCTGGCCCGCCATGCTCATGAGCATGGATATGCCCCTGCCCAAGCACGTGTACGGCCACGGCTGGCTGGTGATGGACGGCGGCAAGATGTCCAAGTCCAAGGGCAACGTGGTGGACCCCTATGTCCTGGCGGAGAAGTTCGGCGTGGACGCCCTGCGCTTCTTCCTGCTGCGGACCTTCCCCTTCGGCTCCGATGGCAATTTCTCCAACGAGCTGCTGATCCAGACCATCAACATGGATCTGGCCAACGACCTGGGCAACCTGGTCAGCCGCACCACCGCCATGGTGGAGAAATACTTCGGCGGCACCCTGCCCGCGGAGCGGGAAAGCAGCGACGCCGACTGCGACCTGAAGACCATGGCCTCCACCCTGCGGGACCGCTACGAGGCGGAGATGGAGCACTTCCAGTTCCAGAACGCTCTGGAGCAGGTGTTCAAGACCATCCAGCGGGCCAACAAGTATATCGACGAAAATGCCCCCTGGACCCTGGCCAAGGACCCCGCCAACCGGGCCCGTCTGGCCGCCGTGATGTATAACCTGCTGGAGACCGTCCGCATCTGCGCCGTGCTGCTGACTCCCTTCATTCCCGACAGCGCCGAAAAGATCTTTGACCAGATCGGTGCCTGCCCGTGCTGCCGCACCTGGGAAAAGGCCAACGTGTGGGGCAGCCTGCGCCCGGACGTTACCGTCCACAAGGGCGAGGCCCTGTTCCCCCGCATCGACGCCGAGAAGGCCCTGGCCGAGCTCAACGCCATCCAGGAGGCCCAGCGCAAGGCGGCCCTGCCCGCCCTGGAGCTGGAGCCCTATGCCCAGGAGAACGTGGACTTTGACACCTTCTGCCGGTCCGATTTCCGGGCCGTGAAGATCAAGGCCTGCGAGCCTGTGAAGAAGTCCGACAAGCTGCTGAAGTTCACTCTGGATGACGGCTCCGGCACGGACCGCACCATCGTATCCGGCATCCGGCACTATTACCAGCCGGAGCAGCTCATCGGCAAAACTGCCGTGGCCATTCTGAACCTGCCCCCCCGGAAGATGATGGGCATCCCCAGCTGCGGTATGCTGATCTCCGCCGTCCATAAGGAAAAGGGCGAGGAAAAGCTGCACCTGCTGCTGCTGGACGACGCCATTCCCGCCGGCGCAAAGCTCTGCTGACAACTGCATATAAACTCCCTCCGCCAGCGGCGGAGGGAGTTTGCTTATTCCCAAATGCCCTCGTCTGTGTTACACTGATACAAAACGGATGCAAAAAGGGGAGGGGATGCATATGAAGGAACCCTATTCCGCCGGTGCGGCGGCGGTGGGCCTGCGGCTGCGCCAGCAGCGGCTGAAGCGGGGCTGGAGCCAGGAGGGCCTGTGCCGGGACATCTGTGCGGCATCGTATCTGTCCAAAATCGAACAGGGACAGGTGCAGGCGGCCCCGGAGCTGCTGGAGCTGCTGTTCCGGCGGCTGGAGCTGCCCTGGTACGGGGAGAGCCTGCCGGAGCTGGAGCGGCTGGTGGAGCACCGGTATGAATGCCTGCTGGACGGGGATAAGGAGGGCTTCCGGGACAGCCGGGAGACATTCGCGCACGCCCTGGACCGGCTTCTGTCCAGTCCCCTGGCGGCGGACGGCCTGGTGCTGGATGCCATGGACCGGAACGACCCCACGGAGATCCCACCGGCCCTGGAGCCGTATCTGGACCGGCGGCAGTTGGCCATTCTGCGGGTGGTGCAGAACCGGGACATGGAGGCGGTGCGGCTGCTGCCGGAGGCGTATTGCTATCTCATGGCCGGTATCGCCGGGTATGAGCAGGGCAGCGACTATGTGGGGGCCATGACCCTGCTGCAGCAGGGCTATGACCTGGCGGCCCGGGACGGTCGGGTGCGGTTGATGCTGGAGTGCCGGATGTTCATGGGGAGTCTCTGCTGCAACCAGCTGGACCTGGGTGGCATGGAGACGCATTATCAGGCGGCGGAGCGTATGGCCCGGGCTATGGGCCGGGAGGATGATCTGCGGAGCATGGCCTATAACCGGGCGGCCTCCCAGGTGGAGTGCGGCCGGTATCAGGAGGCCTACGGCTATTTTGCCGCCCTGGAGCACCCCCGGGTCATGGAGCTGCACAAGCTGGCGGTGTGCTGCGAGGGGCTGGGCCGGCCCCGGGAGGCTCTGGACGCCCTGGACCGGGCGGAGACGGCCCCGGAGGAGTATCCGGACCGGGCTCTGTGCATGGGGATCTGCGGGCTGGTGCGGCGCAGGCTGGAAAACCCCGGCTATCTGCGGGACCCGGATTACGGCGCGGCGCTGATGGACGTATTCAACCGCTGCCGCCGGGAGCTGCCCATCGGATACGCGGCCTTTCACCTGCCCCGGGTGCTGGAGTGGCTCACCGCCGGGCGGCAGTATAAGCAGGCCTATGAGCTTCTGCGGGACTTTCCTATTAAACTGCCTAATCTGCCCGTTTAATGCAGAACTACATGTAAAACTTTCTCATATATATCCGGTTTTCTTTTCCTTACAGGTATGTTAGGATAGGGGAGAGGTGAGAGAAGATGCAAACCAAGCTATGGAACCGCAATTTTACTCTGCTGATCGCCGCCACCGGACTGGGGGCCATCGGCGGCATCGCCGGTGGCTTTGCCATGTCGTTTCTGGTGTTCGACGAAACCGGCAGCACCATGGCCTCGGCCTTGGTGCTGGCAGCCCAGCTGATCCCGGGGTTTCTGCTGCCCCTGGTGATTGCCCCGTGGATGGACCGTATGCCCCGCAAGCCCTTTCTTGTGGGCGGCGACGTCCTCAACGGGATCATGTACCTGCTGCTGGGACTGTATCTACTGCGGGGGGCCTTTTCCTATGTGGGCTATCTGGCCTTTTCCCTGGTGCTGGCCACCCTCAGCTCCTTTGACGAGCTAGCCTACAACAGCATTTTTCCCATGCTGCTGCCGGAGGGCACCCAGCAGAAGGGGTACGCCGTGGCCTCCACCCTGTATCCGGTGCTGCGGGTGGTGATGCTTCCCCTGTCGGCGGTGCTGCTGGACGCGGTGGGCGCGGCGTGGCTGCTGGTAGGGCAGGGGGGACTGTCCCTGTGCGCGGCGGCGGTGGAAAGCGGCATTCGCATACAGGAGCAGCGCCGGCCGTCGGAGGAGGGCTCCGGCCTGAAAACCTGGTGGGCCGACGTGAAGGAGGCCATCCAGTATCTGCGCCGGGAAAAGGGCCTGATGAACATATATGCCTACATGGCCGTGACCAACGGCGTAGGCAGCGGGTATTCTCCCATTCTGGTGGCTTTTTTCCGGACCTTCCCCGGCATGACGGCCACCATGTATTCCCTGCTGTCTCTGGCGGAGTTTCTGGGCCGCAGCCTGGGAGGTATGGTGCAGTACCGGACGGAAATTCCGGAGAAGAAAAAGTACGGCTTCGCGTTTCTGGTGTATATGCTGTATGAGACGGTGGATCTGTTCCTGCTGTGGCTGCCGTACCCCCTGATGCTGGTCAGCCGGGGCCTGTGCGGCTTTCTGGGCATCAACAGCGCCACCATGCGCCAGGCGGCGGTGCAGCGGTATATCCCGGACCGGCTGCGGGCACGGGTCAACGCCTTCGAGTCCATGCTCTATACCGGTGCGGCGGCGGTGCTGTCCCTGGCCATCGGGGCTTTGGGGGAGGTGCTGGATTACCGGCTGTGCGTGTCTCTGTGCGGAGGGTTTTCCATGGCTGTGTGCCTGGCCACCATCTGGCGGGGCCGGAAATACGTCCGGGCCGTGTATGAGCGGAGCGGAGAATAAGCGAATAAAAGCGAGAACGGCGGGGCTTCG
>OCHK01000641.1_pt1 | contig 33431 bp, 25 predicted proteins | sample 1538551 | NCBI WGS metagenome assembly OCHK01 (sample SAMN04571707, study PRJEB22368) | human gut metagenome | biome: human gut; material: stool | host: Homo sapiens | place: Luxembourg | collected 2012-08-31
TGGAGGTGCGCATCGACTTCGACGCCGACCTCGTGGAGCTGATCGCCAAGCAGGTCGCGGCGCTCTCGAAGGACATCAACTCCGAAGATTCGATCGACAAGGCCGTGCTGCACCGCATCAGCGCCCTGCAGGAGAGCACCATGTCGCTGCGCGAGAATATCTTCGACCGCCAGCGCGTGCTGTCGGGCATCCTGCGCTCCGAACGCTTCCCGAACGACATCTATCCGCGCTTGCAGCTGATGATCAAGGACGTGAACTCGCTGATCAACCATGCCGACTTCAGCTTCCAGCGTCTGGACTATATTCAGGACGCCGCGCTGGGCCTTATCAACATCGAGCAGAACGAGATCGTCAAGATCTTCTCCGTGGCGGCGGTGATCTTCATGCCCGCGACGCTCATCGCGTCGATCTACGGCATGAACTTCAAATTCATGCCCGAACTGGACTGGACCCTGACGCTCTCCAACGGCTGGAACATTCCGCTGGGCTATATCTTCGCCATCGGCCTGATGATCTTCTGTTCTGCGCTGACCATCTGGTACTTCAAGTACAAGAAGTGGCTCTGAAGACACGCCCGCTCTGCGGGCGCGCTCCTGCCTTTCCCGTTACTCCACCAGCCGCACGAAACAGGCGTCGCTTACGTCGCCGGCGTTCCAGTCCGATACCAGAAATGCGTTGTCGTTGAAACTGTTGAAGTCGAACGTGGAGACGTTTATATCCCATGCCGAGGTTCCCGAATCGGACCGTTTGTTGACCCAGTATACCGCTCCGAAATTGGTGTATACGGTATAGAGCATCGGGCGGTAATGAATGTCCGACGAGGTGTAGAGCGCGCCTCGGTTGGCATAGCGCAGCACGCCGCGTTTGCCGCCCTCCTGCGCGCAGTTCTTGCGCCGTCCGTATCCGGAAGCCCCGACCGGGAAGAAGAGGTTCGCACCCTCTCCGCCTGAATTCGTACTCCCTTTGGGGTTGTAGACGAAACATCCGCGCATGCCTTTGTTCTTGTTGCTGGCGTTGTAATAGGCGTAGCTGTAAATGTCTTTCACGTCGAAAGAGGTTTCGGTGGATTCGTCGTCGTAAAGCACGCCGTATGCGAACTGGCAGTTGAGTTGCAGGGTGTGGAAATCCTCGTATTCGGCTACATGGCAGTTGGAATTGCCGTTGATGGTCTGTTTGCGGTCGCTGAATCCTTCCGAAGCGCGGGGCCTGTTCGTGATCTGCGTTTTTCCCGCGACCTCGGTCCATGTCCCCTTCTTTTTCGATTCCAAGGGAGCCAGATCGAACTCGGTCGTCGCATGGTCCTTGAAATTGTCGAATACGTTGTTGGTCGCGTCGATGGGCTGGTCGAAATTGCCGAAGCGGAACAGCGACCCCTCCTCGCACGGCGACTTCGCTTCGGTGTCGTTGTAGCAAAGATTGAAACAGTGCCATTTGGCATCGCCCGCGATTTGGTCGGGAGCGTAGCCCTGACGGACGAAGATCCGGTGGTAGCAGGAGTAGTTGTGATAACGCACCAGAATGATCCCGTACCTGCATTGATCCGCGTCGATCGTGCCGTCCGGCTGGTAGGAGAAACGGATCTCGGACCCGGTGGCTCCTTTGGCCCGCCCTCCGAGTACGCCGTTGATCCTGATCCAGTCGCCGCCGGTCTCGATTTCGGCCTCCCACGGCCCCTCCGATTCGAACGGAAGGTATTGTGCGGCGGCCTCGTTCTTACGGTGTGTGAGCACCACGTTGAACGGCTTGTCGTTGTTGTGACGGCGGTAAATGCCCTTGGGGTTGATGACGCGGCGGACTTGGAATATCGTTACGGTGTCCACCGTAGGTTCGGAGTGCCCCTCCAGCTGGACGGTCAGTTTCACCTTTGCCGAGCGTCTGTATGAAAAATAGGGGTTGTTGCCCGAAAATCCGGTCGTACTCACCAGCTGCAATGCTCTGGTGTAACACGGAATCTGCAGGACGGTCCTCTCTTTCGTCTCGTCGATCGTGACGATGTAGTCGCCGTTGTTCCCGCCGTCGATCGTGCCGCTTTTCGAAAGCTCGTACTCCCGGTATCCGCGGGGCGCCTGCCCTTTCTCTTGGGGAAGCAGCAGCTCTTGGCCGTATGCCTCCAGACTTTCTCCCGACAGGGCCGTTCCGAAGTCTTTCTGAAGCCAGTAAAAGTAGTTGTAGCCGCTCCAGAAAGATTTGTCGCGTCCGATCCAGTTGATGTGGGTCGCTGCCAGCGACAGAAATCCGTTCCACGGGCCGTCTTTGATCTTCGGGTGGTCGGGATCCGCATTGCCGACATTGCCCGCAGTGGGGTTTCCGCTCAGGGTGTAGACCTCGTCGCGGTAATATTCGAACTCGTCCCCGGCTTGGTAAGGCCCCCAGTTGTTCTCCACGATTTCGGCTTTCAGATTTCCGACGGGTTTGCCTTTGATCTTCACCGGAAGCATCATCGAGTGATCGTACAGATAGGAGATGTAATAGGGATTGGGGACGTAAATGCCGGGGTCCTCCTGATAGTCGATATGCCAGTCCACGTCGTTCGCGCTGCCTTGGAAGCGCATCGTGAGCTTGTAGTGGAAATTGCGTTCCGCATTGTAGTCGTCGTCGGCATTCTTGCCGAGCATGAACCGGTAGAAGATCGTACCTTTTCCGGGGTTTTCCGCGGTGTTCGAGATATAGAATCCCTCCACTTCGATATAGGTGCCGCAGGGCTTGCCGTCGCGGTATCCCGGATCGTCGGGGTCGTTGCCGTCCGGAAAGGATATGTGCTGGTTGTCGCCCGACACGTCCTGCCATTTGAGCTTGCCTTTTCCCTGCATGTTTTCGTAGAAGAAGAGCGACCGGGCGTCGTTGGCGTGCAGCTGCTCCTTGGATTGGGCGGTCCCTCCCAAGGGGTTGGAGCCTTTTGTCAGACGCGGCCACTGGTTGAAATCGGTTCCCTGACCGTATTCGATCGTGTCGCCGGCGAACCATACGTCGTTGTCGGGGTCCTTGATGCGCTGTTCGTCGTTTGCGTCCAGCAGCGTGCAGGACCGGGGTATGTTGTGTATGCGCGCGGACTTGATGTAAATGTAGACGTTGTCGTAGAGATTCTTCGTGTCGAACGATATCGTGACCTTCGATGCCAGCCGGCGCAGCCATGCGTGGATCGTCGGCTTGGCCGAATTGATCGTCAGCAGCGGCGCTTTGCCCCGGACCGCTCCGGACTCCGGTTTGTTGGCTGTGAAGTAGCCGGACATCTGATCGTTGTTCCGCGTCAGTTCGGGATCGGTCTCCCATGCCGGGGCGATTCGTCTGAAATCCTCCTCCAGAGCGATTTTTTCGGCATATCGGGTGTTTGCCGCGAGGTCGCCCATGTTGGCCACGGCGTAGATCCGGTAACGTCCGTAGGGTATGTTGTACGTGAATTCGGCCCGCTGCGTGGTCTGCTCGGTCGGGCTTCCTTCCCGTTCGGGGTTCGAAATCTTCATCTGCTCCCGTGTCCGGTAACCGCTTCCTGCGAGCGAGCCGTCTTCATTGTACCATGCGATGAAGATATCTTCGATTTCGGCGATCTGGTCGCCTTTGAGGCTGCGGGTTTTTCCGAGGGAGAGGTTCGAAAGGGCTTGAAAGGTCACGGCGAACGATACGCGGCTTTCGCCCTTGCCGATCGGTTCCGCCTCCGCGTCCAAGTCGTCGCGCATACAGGAACCGAATCCGAACAGCATGCCGCCCAGCAGCAGGTAGTATATCGCTTTGCTTTTCATCCGTTTCAGTCGTCTGTTTAGGGTAACAGTCCGAATCCGGGATCGAGTTCGACCAGCTCGTAGGGAAACACCTCTACGACGAGATCCGGTTCGGATGTCTTCGAAATCGAGAATTTGTAATAATAGTTGCGCCGGATGTCGAACGGATCTCCGACGGCGCTTCCTTCCGGCGGTGCGTTGTAGTATTTGAATTCTACGGTATACTCCTTGCCGGGCGCCTCCTTGAATCGGACCCGCATTTCGGCTGCGTCGGCCGCTTTGCGGTTCGCGGTCCCTGTCGCGACGTTCCGGTATTCGGGGACGTAGGCGACGAAACGCCCGTCCGCCGTCCGGTCGAATGCGCGTGTTTTCGGGGCCTCGTCGTTCCTTCCGTCCGGCAGATGCACGGTGTCCGTGTAGTCGCCGGCGTAGTTTCCCTTGACGTAGTCGTCCTGCGAGTAGACCCCGCTCGGTGCGCAATATCCCGTTGCGTTGTAGCGGAGCAGTTCGACCTTTTCGAGCGTCCAGCCCGATGTCTTGCAGCTCACCTCCACCTTGGCCATGGCGCGCAGCAGGTGGACGGTTCCCAGATGGGTGAGCATCCCCGGTGTGAACGTCATCTCCTCGCAGCTTTTTACGCCGTACATCGGAATCAGCCGTTCGCGGGACAGTGCGAACGGTGCGGAGAACGTGTAACGGCTGCTTTCCGCCGTGCAAAGCTCCTCGATCGTCGTCTCTCCCGCCGTCATTTTTCCGGGGTAGGAGGGCCAGTTCGCCAATGCGACGACCTTGAAATTCGCGGGCGGCATCTTGTCCGTTTTTCCGACCACTTCATACGTTTTCGACCGGTCGGAATCGTCTCCGTCGGGGATAAGCTCCACGGTCTGGAACGCGGAGAGGTATCGGTTCTGCGCATCGAAAAAGAAGAATCTGTAATTCCCGTTTTCGAGGTCGATCCCGTTCTCGAATTCGCTCTGCGTGCCGTCGTCGTACGAGCCTTCCGGCGTTCCGCCCGCCCGCGTGCCGTTCGTGCTGCCGAGCGCGATGCGGAAGCTTACCCGCACGTCGTCCGGCCGCTCCGTGCCGGTTCCGGGGACCGGCTCTTCATGTCCGGTCCGGCGGCACGACACGAGCGTCGCGCCGGCGAGCGTCGCGAGACAGATGAAAATGCGTATGATTCCGTTCGGTGACATGTGCGTAAATTGTCAGATTCCCGTATTCTGCCAAACCATTTTCCACGAATGGATGTTGATGCTCATGCTGATCCAGCGCATTCCCTCTCCCAGCACGCATACGATGTTGTATTCGTCCATGCGGTCGAGGAATTCCTGATCGTCCATGTCCCGGCGGTATTCGCCTTTGACCAGCAGGGCGTAGTCCACCAGCGGAATGCTGAGCACGGTCTTTTCTGTGTCGTTGTCGCGCACCGTCAGTCTCATCTTGCGCTCCTCCGGCAGTTCCTCCGGCAGCAGCGCCGGCGTATTCGCTCCGGTTGCCGACCGGAACGTCGCGCTCTTGTCGCGCACCGTCAGCCGTGCGGTGGTCAGCTCCGCGACAACGGCATTGACCGACGTCACGGCGTCGGGGAGGTCGGGAAGCGCCGTCCCGGCCGTCGCGGACTGTTTGTGCCATGCATGATAGGTCACCGGTTCGTCCGGCAGCAGCTGGTTGTCCCAGTCCATCCGGCCGTTTTCGGCGGTGATCCGGAACGAGAAACGCTTCTCGTCGAGCTGCTCTCCCGACGTCTGCTGCAATACGACGCGAACGTTGTTGGTGTTCTTCACGAGCGGTACGACGTAGGTGTAGGTGCCCTCCGTGTCGCCGAAGGTCTGATTCGGCAGATAACCGTGGTAGAGCCTGTCGAGGTCTTCGCGGACGTGCCCCGTCCCGTCGGATCCGGATTCGCGCTTCAGCGTGCAGGTCAGCTCCTTCCCGGATGACGATTCCGGGATTCTGAACGAACCTTTGTCCGTCGATCCGCACCATGCCAGCAGGTCGTAGGTTCCCGGAGCGACGTCCACCTCCATGGCGTATCCCTCTTTGCCGAGGGCTTCGCCGCTTTCCGTGCGCTGCCAGACCACCCTGCCGCCGCCGTCGAGCAGATAGAGCGTTACCGACTCGACCTCGTGGGCGAATGCGTCGGCGAATTTCAGGTTCATGTCGTAGCGGAACTTCACCCGGTAATTTACCGAACAGTCGCCCTCGCCGTCGTAGATCACGCTGTCGCAGCCCAGCAGCGTCAGGGCGCAGACGATCGCCGCGAGCGTCCTTTTGCCTATTGCGTATATGTAAGACGATGTGCCCATCTCTGTCACTCTGTTTAGTTCATCGGGTCCGGACCGGGGCAGCCCCTTCCGCGAAGGGGCTGCCGGAAACTACAGATTTACGTTCTGGTTGACGATTTTCCATGAGAGGATATTGATCCGGGCGCCTACGTAATAGGTATCCTTTTCGTCGTTCTTGCCCGGTACGATCTCCTCTTCGGGGTCGAAGATGCCTTTGCCGATCTTCGTGAGACTGTTGACGGTCACCATATAGTGATGGTTGCGGACGATGCCGTACTTGGCGACGGGGATCACCCGTTTGTTTTCGGCGTCGGTGGTCGTCGCGGCGTTGTTCAGGTGCTCGATCGGGATGTTGTAGTACATCAGGCCGTTCTTGTAGCCGATCGCCTCGTTGTAGGCGTTGAAATCCTTCATGTTCTTCTCGACCTCGCCGAGTTCGGTATCACTGGCCGGGGCATACGTTTCGCCCGACTTTCTGTACAGCGAGGTGCCTGCGGCGAGCGGTTTCAGTTTCAGGTATACCTTTCCGTCGCGGTCGTTGGCCAGCTCGACGCAGTCATGATCTATCTGCACGTATTTTCCGGTCGCCTCGTCTTCCAGACAGTACAGGTTCAGCTTGTTTCCTTTCTGAAGCGTGTTGAGCACGTAGTTCAGGTAGTCGTTGCGTTTGTAGAGCGTTCCGTTGTAGCGTATCATCTCCAGCGGCTGTTCGTTCTCGTCGAGGATCTGCGCTTTGAGCAGGATGCTCGTCACGGCCGAGTGGAGATACTCCGATACGATTTCCGACGTGTTGGAGTTCTCGGCGCAGTAGGCTGACTGCCCGAATTGTTTGGTAAGCTTGTCGGCGTTGATGTAATTCAGGTATTCGGCGACTGCGGCTTCTGCCGAAACGTCGGGATACTTGCCGTCCTGTTTGCCGTAGTTGTAGGATTTTCCCCAGTAGCTGCGGAACCTGACCGCATCGTTCCAAGCGAATCCGAGGTCCGTATCCGACCACGTGGTTTCGATGTTCTTGACGATGTAGGAGTCCTTGGCGGTGGCGTTCAGCCCCCATCCGAGGAATCGGACGTAGATGTCGGCCGCTCCGGTCTGCGTTCCCTGCTCCTGTTTGTTGGGGTCTCCGGCGACGGTCACCTTGATCTTGTAGATTCCGGGTTTCCCTTCGACCGGAACGAGCTGGTCGTTGTCCACGCGCAGGGTTACTTTCGCCGCCAGACGCTCCACGTAGATGTCTACGGGCGTTGCGTTCTGCGCCTCGTCCAGCTCCTTCTTGAAGTCCGATTCGCTCACCTCCGTCACGAAGTAGGGAACCGCCGCCGACGTGCGGCCGTAGCTGGTGGTGCTCATGGTGAAGTGCGACCCGTTGTAGATGCTGCCTGCAAGCAGTGTCTTCATCTCGTCCAGCGTGTTTGCCGGCTCGAAATCCTCCGGCGTGTTGAGCACCGTGACCAAGTGTTTCGGGTGGTTGGTTTCGGTCAGGCCCTTCAGCACGATGACCGATTTTCCGAAGAATTCGATGTTGCCCGCGGGGTTGTCCTCATTCTCCGTGCCGCTGTCCCAGACGTTTGCACGGGCGATGAATATGCCGTTCGTATCGTAGAAGAAGAAGTCGGCGTTGACCACTTCGTGCTCGGTCGCGTCGCCGTATTCCAAGTCGCCTCCGGTCGCGCGCGTGGAGTTCGCGTCGGTGATGTTGACTCTCAGATAGGCTTTCCCGTCGAATGATCCGGGTTTGTTGCTGTTTTCGGACTCTTGGTCCGAACAAGCGCAGAATGCTCCGCAAACGAGTATCCCGCAAAGGATGTTTTTCAGTTTCATAGGAGATGTGATTGAAGTTTTATTTTTTGTTCTGTTTTTGCAACTGTTCCAAAGCCTCTCCGGCCTCGCGTATGCCGGCCTTCTCGGCTTCCCGCAGATAGCCGGCGGCCGTTTCGTACTCCTCCGTGAGCATGGCGTATGCGCCCCGCGCATAGAGGGCTTCGGGCGACTCCCCGGCTTTTCGCAGGTAGTGTTCCGCGTTTTTCAGGTCGCCTTTCTGCATGGCCGTGTTCGCCGCGTTGAGGTTCGCCGCCGTATCTTCGGGATACATGCGTACGGCCGTTTCGAATATTTCGTTGAATTCGTCCGAACCGGGGCTGCAGGCTTGTGCGGCCAAGTAGAATTCGTTGAGACTCAGTTTCTGCGGCTGTGTGAGCATGATGCGCCGGATCTCCTGCGCGTCGCTGAACGTGCGGACGGTGTACGTGATCCGGTAGTCCGTGTGGCGCAGCGCGGGGTAGCAGTTTTTCAGCAGGAAATCGTACTCATCGGGATAGGAGCGTTTGATTTTCGCCTCCTTGGCGTCGGGTTCGAGCGAACTGTCGATCAGGGCGAGTATCTCCGCGCGGTGCGTCAGGTTCGAGCGTTCGACATAGCTGCGCAGTCCGGCCCAGTCCTCCGGTTCGTAATCGGTTTGGATGATCCCCTCTTCGAAGCGGTAGAGCTGTCCGATATGCTTTTTCAGCGCTTCGGTGCGGCCTATGGCCAGCATGCGGTTGTGCGTCCACGGACTTTCGGGCGATGCGTAGCCTTTGAGCCATACCGACGTGATGGTCACGTCCCGGTCGTCGCGTACCGAATCGATGGTGGCCTCTATCCTGCCCAGTTCGGCCGTATTGCGGCGGTAGTCGGGGTAGATGACGGTCTTGTTCACCGGGAAGTCGATGAACGCGGACCCGCTCAGCGAGCGGCTTTTGACGGTTTCGGCCGCCGGACGGACATAGACCGGCCGGGGAGTGTAGGGGACGGGTTCCTCGAAGTGCCCCAGCAGGCCCTGCTGTGCGGCGAGCATCGTGTTGCAGCAGCCGTAATCGCGGCGGGAGAGCCGGAGCGCCGCGCCGTTCATCCATTCGGCGTATGGCACGATGACGTGATAGGCTACCCGTTCGGGTTTTTCGGCGGCCTTGAAGCTTGTCTCGCCGTCGCCCGACAGCATGCCAGCCCCGTTTCTCATATAATAATAGTAGCGTCGCCGGCCGTAGATGCCTATGGCGGACAGGTCGGCCGAATCGGCTCCGTTCACGAGCCGGGGTGTCAGAAGTACGGCGCGGTTCGCCTCTACCTCCAGCCGGGAGAGTTCGACATCCATCTCCACGACCAGATATTCGCCGTTCCGATCCATCTTCAGGCTCCCGACCGAGACCCCGTCTACCTCTTGAGCGTGCAGCAGCGGACTCGTTCCCAGCAGCAGCGACAGGAAAAAAATCGTTCGTTTCATTGCAGCGAGCATTTAGAATACGTAAACCAGATTGACGGCCGCTTTGGTCGGCCCCACATAATGATGCGGTTTGTCCTTCTCGACTCTCTTTCCGCAGCCTACGCATCGGAAGCTGTCATATTGCGTGTAGGCGTATCCAACGCCTATTTCGGCTTCGAGATTCCAGTGCCGGCCGAGTATCCAAGCGTATCCGTAGGCGACGCCGGCGCCTATGAACCAGCCCTGATAGCGGTAGTCGGAGAGTTTCGAGAGGTCGGAACCGAGGAATGAAATCCCGTTTTTCACGCCTCCGATGTTGTACTGCCCTCCGTGTGCGTGGAAACCTATGAAATGTCCTGCGAAACGGTCGCAGAACCATAACCGCGCTTCGGGGCGCACGAGCCAGTGTTTCCAGCGGCGTCCGTGCGACAGTGTCCATGCGTTGAAATCGCCCGTGATGTCCAGTGTCCATTTCGGCGCCAGTCCGGTTTCCACACCGAGGTTTATGTTCATGAAAGCATCGGACAGTACGTTTGTTTTCAAAGCTACGCTCTGCCCCCGGACGTTCCATCCCCAGAGCGATGCGCATAACAAAAGAAAGATTCTGAATTTCATGGCCGTATCTTCGATCAGGTTCGTCTGCATGCATGTATACGGATCATCCTCAAACAGACGCTCCCGGACCGTATTCTTTCGGATACGTGCCGGGTTTCGGAACTCGGACAACTGCGTATACAAGGTTGTTCCATAGGGCAATTCTTCGATATGCCGTTTCATTCGAGATGAGTATTCGGCTGATATTCGGCAAATTCCCCCCCCCTCGCAGCTCCACAAGGCGGGTGTTACATGTAGTGGGTTGTACAAAAAGAAAGTGTGGAGCTGTTTTCGTTCATCTACAAAGAGGTTCTGACAAAACCCAGAATCGAATAAACGAATGCTTTACCCCACACTTGAATAGATACGAAAATTGCGGCGCAAAATTGTTTTGGCCGAATCTATCTAAACAAGAAAATGAGTGCTGTTCATTGCCCCGATTCACGTTGAAACTGTCAGATTTCTTTGTAAGGACAGAGTGAAAAACACTTTCCGTATGTCTGTCGGTTTGCGACAGGACAAAATTAGAAAATAATTTTCGGATTGAACAACACTCATTATGGAAATTTCATGCAAATTTCATAAAAAAGTATTTTTTCTGCAAGAATAAAAGATATTGATTCACAATTTTGTTTATATCATTTTGGGCGGAAAATACGCTGTTCGGTCCGATTGCTGCCGGAAACGGTTTCGGCCCGGTTGTCAGGGGCTTTGTCCGGCTTCCGGGGCGTTTTTATCTTGCCTTGCCGAAAGAAACGGCATTATGCGGGGTTTCCGGCTAAAATTTGTATCTTTGTCGGGCGCAAAGCCCGGCGTGCAATATCTTTGTCGACTGCAAATCGTCTGCCATGCTCGAAAAATTGGCCAAACAAACCGCCGTCTACGGCATCAGCACCATTGTGGTGAGGTTTCTGAGCTATCTGCTCACGCCTTACTATACCCGTATTTTCGGGCAGGAGACCTATGGCATCGTCACGGACATCTATGCCCTCATTCCGCTGGCGCTTACGCTGCTGACGATGGGCATGGAGTCGAGCTACTTCCGTTTTTCGGCCAAGGCCGAGGAGGCCGGGGGCGACGTTCGGGCCGCCAAACGCAGGCTTTTCGCCACGACGTGGGGCGTTACGTCGCTCGCCGCCGTGGTGTTCTTCGTGCTTGTCGCTTCGTTCCGCAACGGCGTCGCAGGACTGATGGGCGAGGCTTATGCCGCGCATCCCGAATATGTGGTCTGGGTGGGGCTTATCATCCTCTTCGACGTCTGGGCCTGCATCCCCTTCTCGCGGCTGCGCGAGCAGGGACGGGCGCTGCTGTTCGTCGGCATCAAGGCGCTGAACGTGGTGATGAACGTAGCGCTGGCCGTCGCTTTCGGCGTCGCCGGGCTTTTCGCTACGGAATTCGGCGTCGGTTGGGTCTTCGTCGCCAACCTGATCGCCAGCGTCGTGACGTGGCTGGTCATCCTCGCCACCGTGGACCGCACCGTGCCCAAGATCAACTGGGCGCTGCTGGCCGCGGTCTTCGCTTATTCGCTGCCGCTGCTGGTCGGCGGACTGGCGGGCACGGCCAACGAGTTCATCGACCGGCAGCTGATCAAATACCTCGTGCCCGAAGGAGCCATGGCGCAGGTAGGTATCTACGGCGCCATTACGAAGATCGCCGTGGTGATGATGCTCTTTTACCAGATGTACCGGCTTTGCCGCCGAGCCGTTCTTCCTGTCGAATTTCAAGAAGTCGGATTTCGTGCAGATGAACGCCGCGGCGCTGAAATACTACGTCATGGCTTCGATGCTGATTTTTCTCGGCATCGCCTTGTTCCGCGACGTTTTCGCGCTGATCGTGGGCCGCGACTTCCGCGAGGGGATTTTCATTCTCCCGGTGGTCCTCGGTGCCAATGTGCTGACGGGCGTCTGGCTGAACCTGTCGTTCTGGTACAAACGCGAGGAGAAGACCTCGCTGGCTATTGTGGTTACGGGCGCGGGTCTGGTTTCGATGCTGGTTTTCGGCTTCTGGTGCATCCCCGTCTGGGGTTACTACGGAGCCGCATGGGCGCGGCTGGCGAGCGAATCGACGATGGTCGCCGTGAGCTGGTGGCTCAACCGCCGTTTCTATCCGACGCCCTATGACTGGCGGCGTATCGGCGAGTATGTCGCCGCGGCGCTCGCGGTTTTCGCCGTGTGCGAAGCCGTGACGGCCTGCGGCGGCAATAAATTGATCGCCTATGCGTTTAATATAGTGCTGTTTGCGGCCTATGCCCTCTACCTCGTCCGCCGGGAGCGGATCGACGTTGCGGCATTGGTGAAGGCGGCCTTGAAAAGAAAATAGAAGGGCTGGCAATGCGATGAGACAAAGTGCAAAAGAGAAGATCGTAGTGCTGGCGGTGAGTTTCGCGCTCTTCGTCGGCGGGGTGCTGGCCCTCTCGATGGACCGGGGCGCGGGGCGTACGGTCGTCCTTGCGTGCGTCGTGCTGGCTTTGCTGGCCGTCGCCGTGCGGCAGACGGTTTTGAAAAACGGAAAAAAGAAGTAACGAGACATGCGGTTTGCGGATATAACGGGACAGGAGGATTTGAAACGGCATCTGGTGCAGAGTGTGGACGCCGGACGCATCAGCCACGCCCAGCTCTTCACGGGGCAGGCCGGGGCGGGCGCCCTTGCGCTGGCGGTCGCCTATGTGCAGTACCTCTGCTGCCGCCACCGCCGCGGCGGGGATTCGTGCGGCGAGTGTCCCGACTGCAAGCAGATCGCTGCGCTGGCCCATCCCGACCTGCATCTGGTCTTCCCGGTCAACAAACAGGGCAAGAAGTCGGGCGAGGTGATGCGCAGCGACGAGTTCCTGCCGCTGTTCCGCGGGCTTTTCGCCGAGCGCGGCGGCTATTTCTCGGCGCAGGACTGGTACGACCGGCTCGATCTGGGCAAGACCCTCAAGGGCATGATCGCTGCGCGCGAAGCCGACGACATCATCCGCAAACTTTCGTTCAAGAGCTTCGAAGCCGACTATAAGACCATGCTGATCTGGCTGCCCGAAGCGATGAACGAGGAGGCGGCCAACAAGATTCTCAAGATTCTCGAAGAGCCGTGGGAAAAGACGCTTTTCCTGCTGATCTCCGAACAGCCCGAACGGCTGCTGCCGACCATCATTTCCCGCACGCAGGAGGTCGCCGTACCGCGTATCGCGCCCGATGTGCTGGAGCGCGCGGCGCAGGAGCGTGGCGTTACGGACCCGGTCAAGGCCCGGAACATCGCCCGTCTGGCCGGCGGCGATCTGGTGGAGCTGCAGCACCTCGTGGCCGGTGAAAGCGACGCCCTGCGCAAAGAGAACTTCGAACTCTTCTGCGGGCTGATGCGTTTGAGCTACAATGACAGGCATCTGGAGCTGGTGACGTGGGCCGAGGAGGCCGCACAGCTTTCGCGCGAGCAGCAGCGGGCCTTCCTGCGCGACGCTTCGCGCCTGCTGCGCGAGAGTTACATGCTCCATGCGGGCATAAATGAAATCAGCTACCTCTGGGGCGAGGAGCTGGCTTTCTGTTCCAAATTCGCCCCATTCGTCGGATCGCAGAACATCGAACCGCTCATTGCCGAGATCGAATGCGCTTTGGCGCAGATTTCGCAGAACGGAAATCCGACGATCGTATTCACCCATTTTGCGCTTTCGGTGAGCAAAATGATAAAACGACTTTGAGTTATGGCACGTGTAGTACTTTTGACCGGCGGCAATTCCGGTGATGTGAAACGGACGCTTCAGGCGGCCCAGCAGCTCGTCAACGCGAAGGTCGGCGCCGTGCTGCGCTGTTCGCACCGCTACGAAACCAAGCCTTGGGGCTTCGACGCCGACGGGGTTTTCTCCAATCAGGCGCTGGAGGTCTCGACCGACCTGCTGCCTTTGGAAGTGCTCGACGCCGTGCAGGCCATCGAACGGGAGCTGGGCCGCAACCGCGCCGCCGAAGCCGTCGAGAAAGCCCGCACGGGCGTGAGCTATACCTCGCGGCCGATCGATATCGACATCCTCTTCTACGACGACGAGGTGATCGACAGCGAACGCCTTACCGTGCCGCATCCGCTCATGGGCGAGCGGGAATTCGCACTCGTGCCGCTCTGCGAGATCATGCGCCAGCGCCGCCATCCGGTTACGGGGCGGACCGTGGGGGAGATGCTCGAAGAGCTTCGTAACAAGTAAATTCCGGAGATGAAGACAAAACGAATCATACTGTTTCTTGCCGCGGCCGCGTTGTTTACGGGGTGTTTCAAAGACGTCTCGTACAAGACGACCTATGTGTTCAAGCCGCTGGAGCAGGAGAAATCGGGCGATCCCACGCAGATTCTTGCCGACGCGAAGCTCTATGCCTTTGCGGCAGACACCTCTTCGTGGGAGGTCGCTTCCTACAAGGATGCGCTCGCGGGCGTAATTTCGCAGCGGGGCAACCGCAACGAAAAGATCTCCACGCCGCTCGCTGCGGGCGAACCCTATGAGCAGGAGGGCGTCGAAGGGCTGCTCCAGATGTCGTTCGACAGATCCTCGGTGATGGTGGTCGCCGTGGACACGAAGAATGAACTTTACGGCTATACGCAGCAGGAAGTGCCGGAAAACACCCCTAAAATCTATGTCACGCTGATTTTCAAGCGGTGGAAACAGGGTTACTCCTACAAAGACGGCAAGTGGCTCATGTTCAACGATTCCTATACACCCCCGATCTATATCGACAGCCATGTCACCGCGCAGCTTCAGGCCGAGGAGGGCGCCGAACCCACCGTGCCGTCCAACCTCAGGGTTTACGCCTATGCCGTCGATACGACCGCATGGAAGATCAACTCTTACAACGATGCGGCGCAGCGGATCATTACCTCGAAGAGCGATCCCAAGCAGACGCGGACCAGCCCCGACTTCGAAGCCTATTACTCCAAGGAGTCGGGAACCTACGGCATGAAGGTCAGCAGTCCGACGCTGATGGTGGTCGTGACCGATCCCGTCAACCAGCTCTACGCCTACTCGCAGCAGGAGGTCGAGATCGTCGAGGGCGGCCAGCCCGTAAACTTCCTTCCGCTCGTTTTCCGCCCGTGGAAGCAGGAATACCTCTATGTCGAGGAGGGCGGCTGGCGCGTGGTCAATGACAAACTGGCTCCCAAGGAGCCTGAAAAAGCAAGCAAGAGATAACGATGCAGACCCGTAAACGAAATATCCTGCGCCTGCTGCGCGCCGCAGTCCTGCTGCTCTTCGCCACGGCCTTTCTGAGTCGTTGCGCGAGCATGATGACCCCCACGGGCGGTCCCCGCGACACCCTGCCGCCGGTCATCCTGAACATGACGCCCGACAACTTCTCGGTCAACCGGCCCACCGTGCACCACGAGAAGATCTACATCGAATTCGACGAGTTCGTGCAGCTCAAGGATCAGCAGAAGGAGTTCTTCACCTCGCCCCAGATGAAGAAGAAGCCGCTGGTTTCGATGCGCGGCAAAGGCATCGTCGTCCAGCTGCGCGATACGCTCGAAGCCAATACGACCTATGCGCTCAACTTCGGCAGCGCCGTGCGCGACAACAACGAGGGCAACCCCCTCTATTCGATGCGCTATGTCTTTTCGACCGGACCCACGATCGACTCGATGATCTTTTCGGGCTATACGGCCGACAGCTACAAGGCCGACTCGGTGTCGAAGTCGTTCATCTGGTTCTTCCCGGCGGATTCGGTCGAAAACGTGGCCGAATACGACTCGACGATCTTCAAGTACAAGCCCGCCGTAATCGCCCGTGCCGAAAACAACGGCATCTTCATCGCCCAGAACCTCAAGCCGATCCCCTACCGGGTTTACGCCGTTCAGGACAAGAACGACAACCAGATGTATGAACCCGGTTCCGATCAGGTCGGCTTCCTCGAAAAGAGCTACAATCCGGCCGAGATGCCCGACTTCGCCATGTGGTACGACTCGATCCGCCAGTATGTCACGGCCGAGCCGCAGCTCTATCTGCGCATGTTCACCGACAAGGCGTTCCGCCGCCAGCTGCTTTCGCAGACCGAACGGCCCCTGCAGCACAAGGCGATGCTCTACTTCGGAGCTGCGCATCCGCGCATCGAACGCATCCGCTTCGACAGCATTCCCGAAGACCGCGTCATCGTCGATCCGCAGACCGTCGGGCGCGACACCATCGCCTTGTGGTTCAACATGCCCTCTTCGGCGTTGCCCGATACGATCAAGGGTGAAATCACCTACTTCAAGCACGATACGGTCAATGTCCTGCAGGAGGTTACCGAACCGCTGAAACTCTCTTGGCGGCTGATCGAGACCAAGGAGCAGGAGAAGGAGCGCGAGAAACTCGAACGCGACCGCCGCAAGGCCGAGGCGGCCGGCGAGGAGTGGGTCGAACCCAAGAAGGAGAATCCCTTCGCTTATAAGCTTCCGCTCACGGGCGAAATCAATCCTGAGAACAACCTGACCGTCGATTTCGACTATCCGCTTACCCGGCTCGACTCGGCGGCGATGCTGCTGACGCTCACCCGGCCCGACAACAGCATCGAGGACGTTCCGGTGCGCTTCGTGCGCGACACGGGCCTGCTGCGCCGCTGGCATATCGAGGCGCCGTGGACGAGCGGCGGACAATATACGCTGACCATTCCCAAGGGCGCCATTACCGATGTCGCGGGCTTCTCCAACGACTCGATCGTCGGGAAATACACGGTGCTCGATCCCGAAAAGTTCGCCACCGTGAAAATCCATGTCAAGGGCAAGGACGACAAGGCCAAATACATCCTCCAGCTGCTCGATGGCAGCAATGCGCTCAAACAGGAGAAACGCGACGTCACCACCGGCGACTGGCAGTTCAATTACGTTCCTGCGGGGGAGATCAAATTCCGCATCATCGAGGACATGAACGGCAACGGCAAGTGGGATACGGGCAACGTGGTCGAGCGGCTCCAGCCCGAACGGGCCGAAATCTATGCCAACGACGAGGGCGAAGACACCTTTGCGACCAAGACCAACTGGGAGGTCGAATTTTCGATCGACATGAACCGGGTCTTCGCTCCGGTGACGATGGAGTCGCTTTCGCGCCTGCTCGACGAGCGTGAGGCGCAGCGTCTGCGCCGCGAGGCGGAGAAACGCGCCAAGGAACCGAAAACCAACCGCAACAGCCACGACCAGAACAACCAGAACAACGCCAACGGTTTCGGAAGCTTCGGCGGTTTCGGCGGCGGCATGAACAACAGCATGAACTCTACCGGAGGCATGTTTAACCGATAGCGTTATGATAAAGAGACAACTTAAAACCCTGCTGTTTCTCGCCTTTGCCGCCGTTGCGTGGCAGGGCGCGTCGGCGCAGCATACGCTCGGCTTCACGGCGGGTTACGGCATGGCCAGCTCGCGGCTCGACCCCAAGCAGGAGATGAAGGCTATATGGGGTTCCTACACCGCCGGGCTTACGTGGCGCTATTACGGACAGCAGCGTTTCGTGGGCGGCTTCGGCATCGACCTCGAATTCCTGCAACAGGGATTCTCGCTGGCCACCAACGCCTCGATGGTCGAGGAGAAGAAGGATTACCGCTACTACACGCGCAACGTCAATTCGATCGTGCTGCCGATCGTGTGGCAGCCCCACTTCTACCTCTTCCGCAATCATGTCCGCGTCTATCTCGAAGCGGCGGCGACTTTCTCCTACCACCTCTCTTCGACCTATGAGAACGAGGAGGCGAAAGCTTCGGGAGCGGCCGACTGGAAGGGCGACTACTCCTTCAAACTGCCGCGCGACAACCGCTGGGGCTACGGACTTGCGGGCGGCGGCGGTATCGCGCTGCTGATCCGGCGTTTCGAGATCAATGTCCGCGCCCGCTACTACTTCGGACTTTCGGACATCGTGCGCAACCGCAACAAATACGCCGACAACGGTATCGACGGTTCCGAAAACCCGTTCTGGGCGACGCCGATGCGTTCGCCGCTCGACAACCTCACCGTTTCGGTCGGGTTGAGCTACCGATTCAACAAGGAGGGCTTCTCGACGTGGAAACCGCGTCCCAAGCGCGAAAAGAACCGCGAAGTCTTCAAATACGGATTATAAAATTTCACCATCATGGAAACGACAAGACAGCAGAAAATCGCCAAACAGATACAGAAGGACGTCGCCGAAATCTTTCAGAAAGAGGGCGAGGGCATCGTCCGGGGTTCGCTCGTCACGGTCACGGCCGTGCGCGTGTCGCCCGATTTCGGCTACGCCAAGATTTACGTCAGCGTCTTCCCTTTCGGGCGTAGCGCCGCATTGATGCAGGAGCTTGACCGCAACAACAAGTTCATCCGCCACGCTTTGGGCCAGCGCATCCGCAATCAGGTCAAGAACGTGCCCGAAATCCAGTTTTTCCTCGACGATTCGCTGGAGTATATCGACCATATCGAGCAGGCGCTCAAAAACGACTAACCCTTCCGGCCTCACGCCATGCTGCCGCAGTTCTTCGCCCGCCGCTACCTCTTCTCGCCCAAATCCCGATCGGTCGTCAATCTGATTTCGGGGCTGAGCGTTGCGGCCGTTGCGATGCCCGTTGCGGCGATGATCGTCCTGCTCTCGGTCTTCAACGGCTTCGAGAGCCTCGTCAAGTCGATGTGTTCGGCTTTCGACGCCGATCTGACCGTCTCGGCCCGGCAGGGGCAGACCTTTGCGGCCGACGCGGTCGATACCGCGGCGCTGAGACGCATTCCGGGTGTGGCCGCCATGTCGTTCGTGCTGGAGGAGAGCGCCCTGCTGGAACACGGTGACCGTCAGGCCACCGCGACGGTCCGCGGCGTCGATGACGCCTACGAAGCGGTTTTCCCGTTGTCCGACGCCGTCGCTGCCGGTGAATACCGGGTGCGGGTGGGCGATCTCGAACGGCTCGTCATCGGTCAGTCGATGGCCTACATGCTCGGCGTGCGGACGCTGGCTGACGCCGACGTCGGCGTTTACGCCGTGCGGCGGGGAAGCTTTTCGTCGTTGCTGCCGTTCGACAACTATACGCGGCGGACGATCCCCCTCGGCGGGGTCTATACGCTCGACCTCGAAACCGAACGGACCTATGTCCTCGCTTCGCTGCGCATGGCGCAGGAGCTTTTCAGCCGTCCCGGCCGGGTTTCGGGGCTGGTGGTGCGCCTGCGCGACGGCGCCGATGCCGTGCAGGTCCGCGACGCCGTGGCGCAGCAGCTGGGCGGCGATTACCGGGTCCGCACCCGCTACGAATTGCGGGCTTCGTTCTACCGGATCATGACTTACGAGAAGTGGGGCATCTTCTTCATCTCGCTGCTGGTTCTGGTTGTCGCTTCGTTTTCGGTCGTCGGGTCGCTGGCGATGCTGATCGTCGAGAAACGGCGCGACATCGGGACGCTGCGCGCGCTGGGCGCCGATACGACGCTCGTGCGGTCGATATTCCGCAGCGAAGGGCTGCTTATCTGCGCTCTCGGCGCGGCGCTGGGCGTGGTGCTGGGCGTCGGTGCGACGCTTTTGCAGCAGCACTTCGGGCTGATCGAGATTCCGGCCGAAACGTTCCTCACGAAGAGCTATCCCGTCGAATTCCGTCCGGGCGACCTCGCGGCGGTGCTTGCCGCTTTCGGCGCGGTGGCCTGTGTCATTTCGAATATTACCGTGTGCAGCATGATAAAAACCAACGTTAAGCTATGAGACGTATTGTCCGCATATTCCTCTGCATGTTCCTGCTCGTTCTGGCCGGAGCCTGCGCCCGCCACAAGATCATTCCCGACAGAAAACTGGCGCAGATTTTTCATGACGCTTTCCTCGCCAACGCCTATATCGGCAGCGAACAGGTGGACATCGATTCGCTGAATATCTACGAACCGATCTTCGCCGGTTACGGCTATACCACCGAGGACGTCTACTACACCATCGGCAACTTCTCGAAACGCAAGAGCGCCCGTCTGGGCGACGTGGTCGAGCTGGCGATCGAAATGCTCGAAGCCGAGGGCAAATATTACAACCGCGAAGTCGCCGTCCTCGACACGATCGACAACGTCGCCCGCCGCACCTTCACCCGCACGGTCTATGCCGACTCGCTGATCCGCGTCGGCTCGCTGCGCGATACGGCCCGCCTGCGGTTCTCCGTAGACGTGCGGCCCGGCGAGTACAACCTGAGTCTCAAATACCTCGTCGATTCGCTCGACCGCAACGAAAAGGGCCTGCGGGGCGTGGTGTGGCTCGAACGCCGCGACAGCACCCGCACCAACGTCTATACGACGACCCTGCGCCGCGACCGGCAGGAGAATTTCACCCGCCGCTTTACGGTCGATACCACCCACCGGCGGCTATGGGTCGATTTCATCGAGTTCCGCGGGAAGCCCCAGCGTCCTTCGCTGACGGTCAGCGACCTGAAGATCGACTATACGCCCGAAACCTCCGCTGCCGTGGACAGTCTCTACATGCAGCAGCTCGACATCCGTATTTTCGCCGATGAATTCTTCCGCGCAGCCATCCCGGCGGATAGCCTCTAACCTGCTCTGGACGCCGCAGGGACTCGTCCGCAACCCGCTCGTCGAAGTTGCGGCGGACGGTCGTGTCCTCTCGGTGGGAACCTGCACCGAACCCGACCGTATGCCGGGCACCGAGTTCTACTCCGGTGTTTTGGCGCCGGGACTGGTCAATGCCCACTGCCACCTCGAACTCTCCTACCTGCGCGGCGCGATTCCCGAAGGATGCGGTTTTGCGGGTTTCGCCGGAGCCATGGGGCAGGTCCGGGAGCGGTTCGGTCCCGAAGAGCGGCTGCGGGCCGTAGCGGCTGCCGACGCCGCCATGTGGCAGGGCGGAGTGCAGGCCGTCGGCGACATCTCCAACGGCGATACCACCTTCTCCGTCAAGGAGCGCAGCCGCGTCGCCTATCATACATTCATCGAATTTTTCGGCCTGCGTCTCGCGTCGGCCGATTCCGTGCGGCCCCTGCTCCGCCATTCGCATACCTCGCTGACGCCCCATTCGCTCTATTCGGTACAGGATGCGCCCCTGCGGGCGATCGCCGCCGAGGGCGACGCGCCGTTGTCGGTCCATTTCATGGAGTCGCCCGCCGAATCCGAGCTTTTCGTCCGCCGCGGCCCGCTTTGGGAGTGGTACCGGAAGGTCGGCTTCACCTGCGACTTCCTGCATTACGGCTCTCCTGCCGAACGGCTCGTCGCAAGCGTACCCCGCGACCACCGCGTGATACTGGTGCATAACTGCTGCGTCACGCAGCGCGACATCGACGTCGTCATGAACCATTTCACGGCCTCCGTCCGGTGGTGTCTCTGCCCCCGCTCCAACCGCTATATTTCGCGTCTCGAACCGCCCGTCGAACTGCTGCGCCGCAACCGGCTCGACATCTGTCTGGGCACCGACTCGCTGGCTTCGAACGACCGGCTGTCGGTATTCGAGGAGATGCGCATGTTCCCGGAGGTGCCGCTGCCCGAACTGCTTTCGTGGGCCGCCGAAGGCGGTGCGCGGGCATTGGATATGGATGCCGAGCTGGGCGAAGTAGCGCCCGGCCGCCGCTGCGGACTGACGGTCATTTCGGGACTCGACTACGATACGATGCGCCTGACTCCGGCGTCCCGGATACGGAGAATCCTGTAATATAAAATAAGGAGGAGGCCCGCAAAGACCTCCTCCTTTCGTTTCGGATGTTTTCCGTCCTATTTGTTCAACGCATTGCAGATGCGTTCGTTGATCCTGCGGATGCGCTCCGGCTCGACCTTCATCACCTTGCGGTCGTAGGTCATCAGGCCGTTCACCTCCACTTCGACGTCGGTCGTCTGCGTGTAGACCGCCGCTGCGAATCCGCGCCCGATCAGCTTGTAGAGCATGTCGGCGTATTTCTCGTATTCGTCCGTCACCTCCTTGGGCGAGTTCAGGCGGACATAGCCCCAGTTGCGGTCGGGTTCCCAAAGGTGCTTTTTCATCACCAGCCCGATGCCGCCGTATTCGCCCAGCACCGTCGCGCGGTTGGTGTCGAGCAGCGTCATGCGCGGGTGCGGATAGTGGTGCGTGTCGAGGATGTCGCCCGTCAGGTAGTGGTTGCCGCCGCTGGCGGGATTGACCAGACGCGAAGGGTCGTAAGCCTTGGTCCACTCGGCGATTTCGGGAGCCTTGAACTGTCCCCACGCCTCGTTGAAGGGTACCCATACGCCGATCGAGGGAACCGAGTAGAGGCAGTCGATGATCTCTTTCCACTCCTTGCGGAAGTTGGCTTCGGATTCTGCCGAGCGGTGTTTCTCCGCGCCGTTGAAGTAGTTGTGCATCTGCCACTGGGGACCTTGGTCGCCGTTGGGCATATCCTGCCATACGATCATGCCCAGCTTGTCGCAATGGTAGTACCAGCGCGCCGGTTCGACCTTCACGTGCTTGCGGATCATATTGTAACCCAGCTCCTTGGTCTTTACGACGTCGAACGCCAGCGCCTCGTCCGACGGAGCGGTATAGAGTCCGTCGGGCCACCAGCCCTGATCCAGCGGACCGAACTGGAACAGCGGTTCGTTGTTCAGCTCCAGACGTACGATGTCGTTTTCGTTGCGGCCGATCGAGAATTTGCGCATCGCCGTGTAGCTCTGCACCTCGTCCACCTTCCTGCCGTTGCGCACCAGCGCCACTTCCATATCGTAGAGGAACGGCGATGCGGGACTCCACAACTTAGGCTCCGCCACGTTCAGCTCCACGGGCGCACCGCTGAGCGCACGGCCCTCGGCTACCTTCGTGCCGTTGTCGTAAAGACGCACTTCGATCACGTCGCCCGGCTGCGCGCCGCAGGCGGCCGTCTCTACGCGAAACAGTTTGCGGTCGAGGTCGGGCGTGGTTCGGATGTTCCTGATGTACTGCTGCGGCACGGCTTCGAGCCATACCGTCTGCCAGATGCCGCTCACGGGGGTGTACCAGATGCCTTCGGGACGGTTCACCTGCTTGCCGCGGGGCTGGCAGCCCGCGTCGGTGGGGTCCCACACGCGTACCTTCAGCTCGTTGTCGCCCTTCTTGAGCGCCGCCGTGATGTCGAATTCGAAGGGCGTGAAGCCGCCCGTGTGCGTTCCCACGCAGACGCCGTTCACCCAAACGTCGGCTTTCCAGTCCACTGCGCCGAAGTGCAGCAGCACGCGTTTGCCGTTCCATTTCGGGGAGATCGTGAAGGTGCGGTTGTACCAGAGTTCGTTCCGGTCGCCCAGACGCTTGCCGACCCCTGAGAGGCTCGACTCCACGGCGAACGGCACCAGAATCTGCCCGTCGTATTTTTCGGGCGTCTCTCCCATCGGGAGAATCGCGTAATTCCAAAGTCCGTTGAGGTTCTGCCAGCCGTCCTGCACCTGCGTGCGCGTCATCTGCGGACGCGGGTATTCGGGCAATACGTTCTGCGGGTCGAGTTTTTCGCCCCACTCGGTGCCGATGCGGTCGCCTGCGGGCTGCCACTGGGCCGCGCCTGCCAGAGTTGTCAGCAGGGCCGCGGCGGTCAGGAGAATGTTTTTCTTCATGTTTCGGTTATTATCAGGTTAATATATCGTTTCAAACAGTACAAATTTAAGTCATCTTGCCGGGAAAACAGTCCGCATCCATGCACAAAAAGTATGTTTGACACGCCCTGACGCCTGCGAAAACGTATTTTTTCGTACTTTCAGCCCCCGCGGCCGGATGTGCCGGCCGGGGATGCGGCATTTTTGGACAAACGATAAAAAGCCCTATCTTTGTAAACGTCTAACCGGAACCGAAGTGGAAGATTCGACATTGATAGCAAGGGTGAAAGCCGGCGACCGCGGTGCTTTCAACGAACTTTACGGCATCTACTGGGCGTCGCTCGTCAATTATGCCGGCTTGTTCGTCGGGGACGACGGCGCGGAGGATGTCGTGCAGGACGTCTTCGTGCGCGTGTGGCTCCACCGCGACAACCTGCGCGATGACGGCACGCTGCAGGGCTACCTGCTCCGCTCGGTCTACCACGCTTCGCTCAACGCCCTCAAGAAGGGCGCCAACGCCACGGCCTACCGGTCGTGGGTGGCGCAGCAGATCGAACAGAGCTGTTACGCCCATTACGATCCCGATGACAGCGAGGTGATCCGCAAACTCTACTCGCAGGAGATCGCCGGCCAAATCGACGCGGCGGTCGAGTCGTTGTCGCCCAAGTGCCGCGAGGTGTTCCGCATGAGCCATATCGAAGGACTTTCGAACCGTGAGATCAGCGAACGGCTGGGCATCACGCTTTCGACCGTCGAAAACCATATCTACAATGCCCTGAAGCAGCTCCGACAAAAATTGAGTCATTATAAGATGCTGATTCTCTTGACAATGTATATTCTCGGCAGATAATTTTTCATTTTTGCATAGGTGATTTGCCCCGGCGAGGTGTATTTAGGGTAGAAACCCAATATTCCGAACCGTGAAACAAGACGACACGACCGCCCGTTTCGACGAGAAACAGCTCGCTGCCTACTTCTCCGGCACCGCGACTCCCGAAGAGGAGCAGGCCCTGCTGGCGTGGATTCGCAGCAGCGATGACAACCGCCGTACCTTTGCCGAGCTGCGCGCCGTCTGGCAGCGCGGCCGCATGCAGCGTCCCGATACGCAGCTGCAGGCCCGTTTCGTGCGTTCGCTCAACAGCCTCAACCGGCGGATCGACGCCCTCGGCGCCGACGCTCCGCTCCGCAGGGGCCGCCGTATTCCGCTGCGCCGCTTCGCTGCGGCGGCAGTCATCGTCGTGGCGCTCGCCGCGGCTTTCATGACCTACCGGGTCGCCACCGCACCTTTCGTCCATCGTTTCCACAACGCCGATACCGTGGCCATGCACGTGGCCATGCCCGACGGCACCGACGTCTGGCTCAGCCCCGGTACGACACTCTCCTACGACGATACGTTCCGCATCGACGGCCGCAATGTCGAACTCGACGGCGAGGCCTATTTCGACGTCACGCACGATGCCGGACAACCCTTCGTCGTCACCGCGCCCGCATTCCGGGTCCGCGTATTGGGCACGGTCTTCAACGTCCGCTCCTTCAGCGGCGATCCGGTCGCCGAAGCCACGCTGGCCGAAGGCTCCGTGGCCCTGCAGCACGCCGGCGGCCGCAACCTGATCTGCCTGCATCCCGGCCAGCAGGCTGTCTATGACGCCGACGCCGAGTTGCTCGAAGTCAACGAAGTGCCTGTGGGCGACCTGCTGCTGATCCGTTACGGGGTCGTCACCCTCGATGACGTCACGCTGCCCGAAATCGTCGCGCGCATCGAACGGACCTATGGCGTAAGCCTGCGCATCGGGGCGCAGCAGATACCCGGCGAACGCTACAATTTCAGTTTCCAGAAGGACGCTTCGGTCGAGGACGTCGTGGAGCTGCTGCAGTTCGTGTCGGGCTGTCGTTTCGAAATAATTCAGCTGAATCGATAAATAGTAACCCAACCCCAAATCCGCTCAGCCTATGGAACAAGAGTCTTTTGCTATCCTTTAGTCCGAACCCGCCGTTCGGACCGGCCTTAAAACAAACTTCTTCCTTTATTCTAATCTGAAACATAATGAAAAAATCGATTACTTCACTCCTGAAAGGGTGGTGTGCGGCTCTGTTATGCGCCGGCCTGACGCTCCCGTCGTTCGCGGCGGCCGATGCCGACGCGGCTTTCGCCGCGCAGCGCCACGATCTGAAACTGTCGCTGCGCAACGCTCCCCTGCGCGAGGTGGTGACGGCTTTCACCCAACAGACGGGCGTGGTCTTTTCCTATGAAACTTCGCTCGGCGAACGTACCCTTCCCCATGTGGACGTCGCGCTGAACGGCTCGACGCTCGACGAGATGCTGGCTTCGGTATTCGCCGGCACCGGCATTTCCTATAAGATCAAGGACAAGGTGGTTGCTCTGTCCGCGCCTCCGCAGTCCGATGCGCCGGCCGCGCGCAGCGCCGCGCAGCAGCGGAAGCAGACCGTCGCCGGCCGTGTGACCGACGAGCAGGGCGAACCGCTGGCCGGCGTGAGCGTGCTGGTGAATAATACCCTTACGGGCACCTCCACCGATGCCGACGGCCGCTACTCGCTTTCCGTTTCCGGAAGCAGCGCCGTGCTGGTCTTCATGTACTTGGGATTCCAGACCCTCGAAGAGCAGGTCGGCGCCCGGAGTACGCTCGACGTGACGCTGCGCGAGAACAAGCAGATCCTCGAAGAGGTCGTCGTCGTGGGTTACGGTTCGGTCAAGCGCCGCGACCTGATCGGTGCCGTGGATCAGGTGGACAGCAGGCAGTTCGCCGAACGCTCCAATCCGAGCGTCTCGCGTTCGCTGCAGGGCGCGATCCCCAACCTCAATATCTCGATGCGCGACGGCAAGCCTTCGCGCGCGGCGACCATCGACATTCGCGGTACCGGCTCGATCGGTTCGGGCGGCGGAGCGCTGGTGCTGATCGACGGCGTCGAGGGCGACCTCGAAACGGTCAATCCGCAGGACATCGCCAGCGTATCGGTGCTCAAGGACGCATCGTCGGCCGCCATTTACGGCGCCCGCGGCGCTTTCGGCGTGATTCTCGTGACTACCAAGTCGGCTTCCGAAGGCGAGGTGAACGTCACCTACAGCGGCAGCTTCTCGATCCACTCGCGCACCGTCAAGCCCAACCTCGTGACCGACGGTTACGAGTGGACGACGGGTTATATCAACGCATGGAACGGCTACTACAACGGTTCGAAGGAGCTTAATTCGACGATCAACAACATCGTGCCCTATTCCGATTCGTGGTACAGGGAACTCGCCCGCCGCAGTACGGACCCCTCGCTCGAACGCGTGCGCGTCAACGACAACGGCAAATACGAATATTTCGGCAATACCGACTGGACCAAAGCCTTCTACAAGGACGTGAACTATTCGCACGAGCACAACCTGAGCATTTCGGGCGGCGGCAAAAACGCCGATTATTACGTTTCGGGCCGCTTTTACGATCAGGACGGCATCTACCGCGTCGGCGACGAACGCTACAAGCAGTATAACGTGCGGGCCAAAGGCAGCGTGCGCATCCGCCCGTGGCTGCGTCTGAACAACAACATAGACTTCACGGTCGTGGACTACCACCAGCCGATGCTCTACTACAGCAACCAGCTCGTGCCGCGCATGGTCGAACACTCCGGCCAGCCCGTCAGCCTGATTACCAATCCCGACGGCACGTGGACCTATGCCGCCGTGCTGAACGGTTACGCCGGGTTCGCCGAAGGGACGAGCTACCAGCAGGAGGATAAATTCACGCTCAAGGACAAGCTCGGCGTCGAGATCGACCTCGTGAAAGACGTGCTCAAGGTCTCCGGTGACCTGTCTTACCTCTTTTCGCGCAACACGCGCGAACGCGTGACCAACATGTACACCGGCTATACCGGACCCGAATCGACCATCACGGTCAATGAAAGTCAGGGCAGCACGCTCCAGAACGTCCGTTACGACATGAACTATGTTTCGAGCAACATCTATGCGGAGTACACCCCCAAACTGGGCGACGACCACTCGCTCAAACTTTTGGGCGGCTGGAACCTCGAAAAGAAGAAATACCGCACCCTGACCGTCAAGCGCGAGGGGCTGACCGTTCCTTCGAAGCCCAGTTTCGGGCTGATGGACGGCGTGACGAGCGACCCCACGGTCGGCGGTTACGACTGGAGCTACGTCGGAGCCTTCTTCCGCGCCAATTACGGCTACAAGGGGCGCTATCTCGCCGAGTTCAGCTGCCGCTACGACGGCTCGTCGAAATTCCCCCAGAATTCGAAGTGGGGCTTCTTCCCCTCGGCTTCGGTGGGCTGGCGGCTCTCCGAAGAGAAGTTCATGGGGTGGTCCGAGAGCTGGCTCGACAACTTCAAGATCCGCCTTTCCGCCGGTTCGATGGGCAACGGCAACATCGACCCCTACAAGTATATCGACTACATGACCCTCAAGTCCTCGACCGTGGTCATCGGCAATGCGCTGGGGACCTACACCGTCGCTCCGGGCGCCATTCCGCTCTCGCTGACGTGGGAGACCTCGACCACGTACGACGTCGGCGCCGATCTGGACCTATTCAAGAACCGCCTGACGATGGGCTTCGACTGGTACCGCCGCTATACGACCGATATGTATACCGTCGGCGTGAGCCTGCCCGCCGTGTACGGCACGGCGGCCCCCAAGGGCAACAACGCTTCGCTGAAGACCAACGGCTGGGAACTCTCCGTAGGCTGGCGCGACAGCTTCAAACTGGCCGGCAAGGAGTTCCGCTACGGCGTCAAGGCGATGGTCTGGGATTCGCGTACGTGGGTGACCAAATACATCAACCCCACGGGCAACCTCGACGACTATTACGAAGGCATGGAGCTGGGCGAAATCTGGGGTTACCGCGTCGAGGGTCTTTTCCGCGATCAGGACGACATCGACTCCCACGCCACGCAGTCCTTCCTGCAATCCTCCGACAAGGTGACGCGCCCCGGTCAGGTCAAGTTCGCCGACCTGAACGAGGACGGCAAGATCGATCAGGGCGCCAAGACGCTCTCCGACCACGGCGACCTGACCGTCATCGGCAACACCTCGGCCCGCTACCATTACGGCATCAACGTCAATCTGAACTGGAACGGCATCGGCATTTCGACCTTCTGGCAGGGCGTCGCCAAGAAGAACTGGTATCCGCGCTACGATTCGGGTTACTTCTGGGGGCAGTACAACCGTCCGTTCGGCTACATGCTCAAGGCCCATACGGGCAGCAACGTCTACAGTGAGGAGCTGGACAACTGGGACACGGCCTACTGGCCCCGCTATTCGGCTTACCAGACCAACGAAAGCTCGGTGAACCGCGTGCTGACCACGCCCAACGACCGTTACATGCAGGACGTGTCGTACATCCGCCTGAAGAACCTGACCGTCGATTACACCTTCCCGGCCCATATCTGCCGCAAGATGCGGATCAAGGGGCTGAAGGTCTATGTTTCGGGCGAGAACCTCTGGACCTCCTCGCCGATGTTCAAATACTGCGACAACTATGACCCCGAAGTCATCAACGCGGGCGACTCCGACTTCCGTACGGCCGAGGGCGACGGTTACAGCTATCCGATGCTGCGCACCGTGACGCTGGGTCTCAACCTCACGTTCTAATTCTCAAACCATGCAAACGATGAAAAAGCTGTTTCTGATTCTGTCGGTCGCCGCGGGGCTTGTCTCCTGCGAGGATTTCCTGACCGCCGGAGACCCCAATAAGATCGACGCTCCCTCCTATTTCCGCAACGAGAGCGATCTGGAGGCCTATGCCAACGGATTTCTGCAAACCATGATCCCGACCGCCATTTCCGTGGCCACGGGCGACGCCCGCGCCGACTACATGGCTTGGCGCGGCGAGTGGCAGTACCTCACCGACAACTTCGACGCCGACGACCAGTCGGGCTGGTCCACGGGCAGCTGGGAGGACCTGCGCAACATCAACTACTTCCTCGGCAACTTCCGCCGGGCTGCGGCCGGCGAGGCGATTCTCAACCATTACGAAGGCGTCGCACGCTTTTGGCGCGCCTATTTCTACATGAACAAGGTCAAGACCTTCGGGGCCGTGCCGTGGTATGACAGGGAGATCGACGCCAACGACCGCGAGGCGCTCTACAAGTCGCGCGATTCGCGGGAATACGTCATGCGCAAGGTGCTCGAAGACCTCGATTTCGCCTCGACGCACTGCATCACCAACGCCAAGCTCGAAGTCAATTCGGTGCGCATCACCCGCAACGTGGCGCTGGCCTTCAAGGCCCGCTGCTGTCTCTACGAGGGCACTTTCCGCAAATACCACGCGAACGATCCCTCGACCGGCAAGCCGTGGACGGCCGACGAGTCGGAGATGTATCTCCGGGCCTGCGCCGATGCCTGCGAAACGCTGATGGGCGAGGGCAAATATGCGCTGGTTTCCGATCCGGCCAAGGTCGCCACGCAGTACCGGAGTCTGTTCACCAGTGAGAGCGTCGCCTCCGGCGAGGTCATCTGGGCGCGCGCCTACGACGCTTCGCTCAACGCCACGCATATTCTCAATACCTATTTCGTGAATATGCAGTACGGCAGCTACTCGCTCACGCGCCAGTTCGTCAATACCTACCTCAACCGGGACGGCAGCCGTTTCACCGACAAGGCGGGGTATGAGAAAACCCTCTTTGCCGACGAGTTCGAAAACCGCGACTACCGCCTGATGCAGAGCATCCGCTATCCGGGCTATACGCGCAGGAACAACAACGTCAATACGCCCTACGCCCCCGATTTCGGCTACTGCGTGACGGGCTACCAGCCCATCAAGTGGGTCATCGACGATACCTCGATGGACAGCAATACGGCTCCCTGCGCCACCAGCATCCCGATCCTGCGCTATGCCGAGGTGCTGCTCAACTACGCCGAGGCCAAGGCCGAACTGGGCGAATTCAGCGAGACGGTCTGGAACGCCACGATCAAACTCCTGCGCGAACGCGCCGGGGTGGACGGCGCGATGCCTTCGGCCTACGATCCTTACATGGCCGAATACTTCCTCAACACCACGACCGACATGGCCATCTTGGAGATCCGCCGCGAACGCGGCATCGAACTGCTGCTCGAAAACTGCCGCTGGGACGACGACATGCGCTGGGGCATGGGGCGGTTGCTGGAACGCCCGTGGTACGGGGTCTATGTGGGCGAGCTGGGCAAGGTCTACGACATGGACGGCGACGGTTCGGGCGACGTCTGCTTCGTGCGCGAAAATCCCCCGGTGACGGAGCCGGGCGTGACCTACCGGGTGCTGGGCGGCGACTATGCGCTTACCGACGGCGACAGCGGCTATATCGAGTGCTACATCCGCATGAACCGCAAGTGGGACGACAAGAAGTACGTGCGGCCGATCCCGACCACGGCTCTCAACGACAATCCCGCGCTGGGCCAGAATCCGGGCTGGAAGAAATAAACGATTGCGAACCTGAAAAATGAAAATCATGAAACGAATATATCAGTTTTTGCTGCTGGCCGCCGGGTGCGCGGCGCTGACGACGGCGTGCAGCGACGACGATGACAGCTATCTGGTCCGCGAGACGGATTCGATCCGCTTCGCCAGCTGTCTGGCCTCGTCCAAGCAGATCACGCTCCGCTGCAACGGCAGCTGGCGAACCGTGATTCCCGAAGACGCCGGATGGCTTTCGACCTCTCCCTCCGAAGGCGTCGGCAGCGGCGCGTTCGAGTGGATCGCCGTTTCGGCCACGCACAACCGTTCCGCCGAGCGCACCGCGACCATCTACCTCGAAAGCGGCGGCAGGCAATATCCGATCACGGTCACGCAGGCCGACGGCGCTGTCGTTTACGGCGCGCCCTATGTCGAAGGCAACCTCATCGAGCAGGAGGCTTCGAAATCGCGGCTCTGCTTCACCTACGCCAATGCCTACGGCGACGAGACGATCGACGTGCGCTGCACCCTGAGCGGCGATTCGCAGGGCCTTTCAGTGGCCGGCGCTTCGGTGCAACTCGTCAACGGCGGAGCTACGGTGGCGCTCGACATTGCGGGAACGCCGACCGTGCCGGGCTATGCGGCCTTCGCCGTGTCGGTGGACGGCGTGCAGATCGGTACGGCCCGCGCCAAGGTGTACGCCATGAGCGAAATGCCGATCGAGGGGCTTCCCGTGACGTGGGAGTTCTGTCCCGTCAAGGGCAGTACCGAGGACGTCAATGCCCTGAAAGCCCGGCAGCCCGACTGGGTAACCGCGTCGCACAGTCTGGTTTCGGAGGACGGCCGCGCTTACATCACGGTCGTCGAAGCCGATGCCAAGACGGCTTCGGCGGTCAACAGTTGGGGCTACAACGACGGGCACGCCTATCTCAAGGGGCTTTATACCGGCGATTACTGGCTGCAGAAGATTCCGGTGAAATACCTCGTCTCCGGCACGAAGATCAACTGTACGGGCAGCATCGGCGGTTCGGGCTCTTCGGCGGGGTTCTTCCTGATCGAGTACTCGGCCGACGGGCAGACTTGGCGGCAGGCCGGCGGTGCGAAGAGCGGAACCTTCAACAATACCGAGGTGACCTACCATGTCCGCGCCTACGACAGTCCGCTTTTCGAAGGCGGGAATACGGGCTATTTCTCGTACGACTTCCCCGTCGAGGTCACGATCAATTCGGGTACGCTCTGGATACGCTACCGGGTCTCGGCCAACGTGCGCATTACGGCGAACAATACGATCACTACGGGCGGAGGCGGTTCGACGCGCCTGAAGGGCACTTTCTCGGTGTCGGTCGTCGATGAGAACATGAACTGATGAAAACAACGAACAGTATGAAAAAATACCTCACTCTGCTGTTGCTGGCCGTCGTTTCGGCCGCAGCGGGCGCCGGATGCTCCTCGGATGACAGGCCGGTGCAGATCACGTCGCTCAAACTCAACGAGAAGGATCTGGAACTTACCGTCGGGCAGTCGTTCCAACTGGTCGCCGCGACCCGTCCCGCCGATGCCGGAGTCACGCTCAAGTGGAGCTCTTCCGACCAGACGGTCGCTACGGTCGATCAGACCGGACTGGTGACGCTCCGCGCCTTCGGCACGGCCGTCATTACGGCCCGCTACCGCAGCTATTCGGCGCGCTGTACGGTCGCCACGCTGCAGGAGCCGCCGCTCGACCCCTCGGCTGCGCTCGCGGCCCCGCTCTCCGACGGGATTATCTACAGCAAGAACGTACTGCTGTACGCTCCCCGGCGCATCATGCAGGGCTTCGACCTGACCGAAAGCGGCAGCATCTACTACTCGCAGGTCGGCTCCGACGGCGCGACGCTCAACATCTGCCGTGCCGCGGGTCCGGGGCTGAACGCGCAGTCCGACTGCATGATCCTCAAGTACTTCGGTCACGGCACGCAGATCGTCGCCGAGGAGGCTTCCGACGGCAAGACCTACATCTGGCTTAACAGCAACGCCTCGGTGGACAAAAGCGGCGAATACGGCGACAACTGGTCCGTGTCGCGGGTCGAATTCGTTCCGGGCGCGACCTCCGACGCCGGCTATGCGGGAGAGACCTTCTTTCTCAACAAGGACGGACAGTACGATCAGCAGGTCTCGATCGACTTCGGGGCGCGCCGCCTGCTCATCGGTTCGCGCAGGTCGGGCGTGCGCTACTTCTGGATTTTCGACCTCGACGAAGCACTGGCCCTGCCGCTCAAGAAGATGACGGCCACGGTGACGGTCGGTTCGGCGGGCAGCGATCCCGTGACCCGCGAGATCGAGGCCCGCGACCTGAACGACTGCCGCGTGCTGGGCGGTTTTTCGGTGCCCGCCGGGTCGGACAAGGAGAATGACGTCTACTCCTATTCGCATCAGGGACACGAAGTGGCGGGCAACTACGTCTACTTCTACGAAGGCAACGCTGTCGAGACGGGCGCCGATTCGTTCGAATCGAAAGCCTATGTCACGGTCTTCAACTACAGCGGCAAGATCGTCGTGCCGCGTACCGAAGTGGCGGCCGTCGCCGACAAGGCGGGACTTGCCGCCGCGGGACTTACGACCACGGGCTATGCCGAGGGCGAGAGTCTGAAGGTGCGTGGCGGCAAACTCTATCTGGGCGTGGCGTGCCGCGACGGATCGTCGAGCAACCGCCGGGCCAATATTCTTGTCTATGACTGCGTGCAGGGCGAATGACGCTTCTGCGCCGCAAAACGACGAAGCCGGGGTTCGATCCCCGGCTTCGCTGTTTTTTGCGAGTGTGGTTTTGTCCGTGCGA
>OCHK01000657.1_pt1 | contig 32772 bp, 24 predicted proteins | sample 1538551 | NCBI WGS metagenome assembly OCHK01 (sample SAMN04571707, study PRJEB22368) | human gut metagenome | biome: human gut; material: stool | host: Homo sapiens | place: Luxembourg | collected 2012-08-31
CCCGCCAAGCCGAAAAAAATGACGGGATACGACTTTTTTATAGCGATACTCGTCTGCCTCGGCGTCATGCAGGCGGGCAACTATGTGGGCAACCTGATAAACACTATGCTCTCCGCAGCGACGGGACACACGTCGATCTCGGGGCTCGATACCATCCTGACGAAAACGGACCCTCTTGTGATGTTTGCGGTGGTCGTCGTTATCGGTCCCGTGCTTGAGGAGCTCGTGTTCCGCAAGCTCGTTATCGACCGCATATCGAGATACGGCGCGGCTACGGCGGCGGTGATATCCGCTCTCATTTTCGGGCTGTGCCACGGCAACATACAGCAGTTCTTTTACGCCTTTGCGCTCGGGCTTTTCTTTGCCTTCATCTATCTGCGCACCGGCAACATACGCACGACGGTGCTGATGCACATGACCGTCAACTTTCTCGGCGGTTTTGTGCCGTCAATGCTGCTGCGGCTGCTCTCGCTGACCGACGGCTTGGACGAACTGCTGAAGATGACGCAGGATCTGACAACGAGCGGAAATATCGTCGACATGACGCCCGAGGAGGCGGCGGAATATCTTAAGATCTTTTCGCGCGCCGCAGCGCCCCTGATGCTCATCGCAACATGGTCGCTCACGGTCATGGCGCTTGCAATAACAGGGCTTTTCATTCTCATATCGGTGCGCCGCAGGGTGACTCTCGCACCGTGCCGCCCGGCGGAAACTGTGATACCGCGCGAGAAACGCGGATATGCGATCTTTCTTAACGTCGGAATGATGCTCTACATCGTGTCGATGGCGGCGATCGCGGCACTCAGCCTGTTCACCTGACGCAGAGCGGGCATATCACGCCAAAATGATCCGGAAGGAGGTGGAGATGCGGCATGAATAAATTCAGAAGACCCGGAAGGCGGACTATCGCCGACGAGGAGCGCGAAAAAAAGGAACATGATCTTCAGGGCACGCGGCGGCAGTTCTGCAACCGCTATACGGTCATTGCCGTCGTCTTCATACTCGTCTGCATAGTATATATAGTTTCGATAGCCCGCATACAGCTCAACTACAAGCCGTCGGCGGGCGGCAACGACAAGACCATCGAGTACACAGAGCCGATAACGGCGACGCGCGGCGAGATATTCGACCGCAACGGCAAGGCACTCGTAACAAACGAATACAGCTATTCGCTGCTCCTCAATTACGGAACGATGCCCGACACCTACACCGCGGGCAACCGTTCGATAATCGCGGTGATGCGCGCGGTAATCGAGACCGGCAGCACCGACAAGCTCTGCGAGGACAGTTGGGTATTTACCGGCACATATCCCGAGATAACCTACGACAGCGCAAAGCTTGAGGATGAAAACCTCAGCGCACGCCTTGCGCGCGTAAAGAAGGCGCTCGAGCTCGAAAAGGATGCCGACGCAAAGACGGTCATTGAAAAGCTGGCAAAAAAATGCCGCATACTCACGTCAAAGGGAAAGGTGAACGTCGATGACGACGGCAATCCTCTCTACACCGACGAGGAGATCACGACCGTGCTGCGCGTGAGGTACGAAATGGAGGTCATCCGCTTTGCAAAGGCGGAGCCGCTCACCATTGCCGAAGATATAAGCGACGAGCTTATCAACTATGTCGCCGAGCATGAGATATCCGGCACGTTCATAAAGACCGAGATAAACCGCGTATACCATTACCCCGGGATCGCCTCTCATATACTCGGCAGGATAGGCAGGATCACAGCCGCGAACGCAGACGAATACGCCGCAGAGGGCTATGCCCCCGACGCGAAGGTAGGCGTTTTCGGCGTTGAAAAAGCATTTGAAAAATATCTGCGCGGCATGGACGGCGAGCGCGTGACGGTGGTGGATCAGGACGGCAGCATCGTGAACACATACGTCTCAAAGGAACCTGAGCCGGGCAACGACGTTTATCTTACAATAGATATAGACCTTCAGGCGGCAACGGAAAAAGCGCTTGCCGACAATATTCAGCATATACTCGAAAAAGAAGCCGGCAGCACCAACGCCGTCGTCATAAGCGCGATAAAAAAGGGACTGCTTGCCCGTGCCGGCGCCATGACTGCCATAGACCCGCGCACAGGCGAGGTGCTGGCGCTTGCCTCGAACCCCACATTTGACCTTTCCGAATACAACGAAAAGTATGCGGAGCTGTCAGCCGACCCGCGCGCGCCGCTTATGAACCGCGCACTCTCCGGCACATACCCGCCCGGCTCCACCTTTAAGGTCGGGATAGCCACGGCGGCGCTCTCCGAGCACATAATCACCCCCACCGACACGGTATACTGCTCGGGCACATACAAATATTACAGCGACTATCAGCCCAAGTGCTGGAACATCTGGGGCCACGGCGACCTAGATGTCGTTCACGCGATAGGCACCTCCTGCAACTGCTTCTTTTTTGAGATGGGCAGACTGCTCACCATAGACAACATCAACAAATACTGCACGCTCTACGGCTTCGGCCAGCCCACCGGCATAGAGCTGACCGATGTTGAAAACACCGGCGTGCTCGCCGACCCCGACTATGCCCGCGATCACGGTCTCGAATGGACCGCCGGCCGCGTTATAGCCACGGCGATAGGTCAGGGCTACAACACCTTCAATCCGCTTCAGATCTCCTGCTATATGTCGATGATCGTCAATCGCGGGACGCGCTACTCGGCACATCTGCTCGGCTCGGTGCGTGAGTTCCACACCGGAAATATCATATACAAGCCCGAACCGACCGTAGCCGCTCAGTTCGACATGGATTCGGTGACATACAACGCCGTTATGGAGGGCATGGGGCTCGTCGTAAGCAGCCCCACGTCAATGGCATCGCGCTATCTTTCGGATTATCCCGTAAAAGTCGGCGCAAAGACAGGTACCGCACAGGTCGGCGACGGCTCTGCCGACAACTGCGTTTTTGCGGCGTTTGCTCCTTTTGACGACCCGCAGATAGTCTTTTCCTGCGTCATTGAACACGGCGTTAACGGTTATTACGCCGCAAAGGGCGCAAGGGATGTGTTTGACAGCTTTTTCGGCTTCAACAAGACCGCGGACGATGCGGCATCGTGATCTCATTAGGTAACGGCAAAAATGACTGACGAAAAAAACAGAGTGCCGCGCGCAGCGGCACTGCACGATCTTTCCTGCTTCGGCAGGTGCGCGCTGACTGTGATAGACCCGGTGCTTTCGGCAATGGGGATACAGTGCGTGCCGGTGCCGACGGCTCTGCTTTCGACCCACACAGGCGGGTTCAGCGATATGTACTTCTGCGCGCTCGACGACGCGATACGCGGAATTGCGGATCATTTCGAAAAGCTCGGGCTGAGATTTGACGCCGTGTATACCGGCTTTCTCGGAAGCGCGGAGCAGGCGGGCGTCATAGGCGAATTCATCGACCGCTTCGGCTCGGATGACGGGCGCGGCGGCACGCCGCTCGTGCTCGTCGATCCCGTGCTCGGCGATGACGGAGAGCTTTATCACACGATAACCCCGGCGCTTACCGACGCCATGCGCCGCCTCTGCATACGCGCCGACGTTATAACGCCCAACATCACCGAGGCGTGCCTGCTTTCGGGCATGTCATACGGCGATGCGCTTGCAATGTCGGACAGCGACCCCGAGCGTCTCGGCAGGCTGCTCACCTCCAACCTTATCTGTCTCGGCGGCAGGCTGCGCCGCGCGGTCGTGACCGGTATACGGTGCGACGGCGGAAAAAGCATTGCCACAGCGTCGTATGACGCGGCTGACGGCAGCTTTGCCCTGCACAAGCAGGAGCGCGTGGGGCGCGACTACCCCGGCACGGGCGATATCTTCGCCTCGGTGCTGCTTGGCAGACTGCTTTGCGGCTCGCCCCTTGCCGATGCCGCAGCCTCGGCTTCATCCTTTGCCGCACGCTGTGCCGCCGCAACGCTCGCGCGCGGCAGCGGAGAGCCCGCGCGCAACGGCGTGGCGCTTGAGCCTCTGCTCGGCAGCCTTTCGGGCGGTATCCCGGCAGGCAAAAATCTTTGAGATCAAATAATAAGCCATATATAAAATAAGGAGATAATCAATGAAAGAAACAATGAGAAAGACACATATCCGCTTATGCTCGGTTCTTCTTGCCCTCGTCATGCTGATCTCCGCAGCGGCGCTTGCCGCCTGCAACGGTCGTCAGGACGGCTCTGACGGCACATCGTCCGGCGAAGCAACGAGCGAACCGGTCCCCGCCGAAAAAGCGCTCACCATATTTGCCGACGGAAAGATGAACTTCCGCATCATCCGCCCCGTCAAGACCTCGGACGCGGTAGTCAAGGCGGCAACGGACCTTGCAAGCCAGCTTTCGAAATATTTCGGCGTTGAGATAACCGCCGAGCGCGACGTGCTCTTCCCCGCCGCCGAAAACACCGACACCTTTGAAATACTCGTCGGCGATACCGACCGCCCCGAATCCGCCGAAGCCGTGAAGGGGCTTAAAACCCGCGATTTTGCCTGCGCGATATACGGCAACAAGATCGTTCTCAACGGCACGAGCGCGGCAATGGTCACACGCGCCGTCAACAGCTTTGTTGACAGCGTGATACTCCCCAAGGTAGCCGACGGCGCAAAGGTGTTCGAAATGACGCCCGACGACTCGCGCATCGTGCGTTCCGCCTACCGCATACAGGAATGCACCGTACTCGGTACCGACCTCAGCGAATACACGCTCGTTTACCCCGATGCCGGTCCCTTCTCGGCGCAGCGCACCGCAATATTGCTCTCAAATTATGTTGAGGAAAAGGCGGGTGTGAAAATGCCCGTCGTAAGCGACAAAACGGAAGCGGCGGCTCACGAGATACGCATCGGCAAGACCTCGCGCGGCGGTATCAGCCTCACCGACTACAAGCTCGGCGAATACAGCGGCGCTATTGTTGACGGCACGCTCTGCTTCGGCGCCGGCAACCTCTTCGGATACATGAACCTCTACAAATACTTCACCGACACGCTCTTCAACGATACGACAGTGACCGTGAGCGACGGCTTCAAGGCTTCGGGCGACGGCTCGCCCGAGGAGGAGGCTGAATTCTCTGTAAAGAGAGACGGTGAGTTCCGCGTTATGTTCTTCAACGTGCTCGGAAACTGCGATATGTCAGTCGTTCCCACACAGCAGCGCAACCAGACGGCGGCAGAGGCGCTCATCGCGCTCGCACCCGATGCCTTCGGGCTTCAGGAATGCTCGCCCAACAGCCGCGGCGCGTCAAGCATAATCAAAACGCTTGCCGCAAGCGGATATATTGAAGTCGATGCCACCGCCACCAACTCTAACAAAGTCAACTACACTCCTCTTCTCTACAACAAGAACAAGCTCCGCGTCATTGACAAGGGCTATCACCTTTACAGCGACGGCGCGGGCGACAAATCCAAGTCTATTACATGGGGCGTGTTTGAGGACATTGCCACCGGAAAGCGTTTTGCGGTCTGCTCGACCCACTTTGCGTGGAAAGCCGATGCCGACGCCGCAAGAATGAAGGACGCCGCACAGCTTCTTGAGGTCAACAACACGATAAAGCAGAAATACGACTGCCCAATAATCTCGGGAGGCGACTTCAACTGCAAAATAGCGTCCTCTCCCTTCAAGGCTCTCACTCAGGGTGGCATGGTCGACATTTACAACATTGCCGCGGTCAAGGAGAACAGCAACACCACGCATACATACCCCGAATACGACAAGGAAAAGGGACTTTACCTCAAGATCTTTACGACTCAGAAAAACTATCCCGATGCCATCGACCACTCTCTGCTTTATAACGGCGACAAGGTGACACCGCAGCGCTTTGACGTCATAAAGCTCGAATACACGCTCATCTCGGCGGACCACTGCCCGCTGCTGATCGACTTCGATCTGGCGAAATAAAACAATATCAAAAGCAGGCTGCCGCGCGTTAGCGCGGCAGCCTGCTTTCATACCGTTTTAATACATTCACGGTCTCCGTTTGAATATTCCGATCCTTATTATGCCTGTCATTGCAAGCGCCGAAAATATGAACAGGCATGAGCCGAGAATGCCCGTTAAAAGTCCCGAAACGCTCGGCTCCAGCACGCTTGTGCTATCGCCCGGCGATTGCGGATCATACTTTATCTCAAACGTACCGCCGACCTTCTTCGAATAATCTGCAGTCCCGTAGATAACGCCGGACAGGACCTCTCCGTCAACGGTATACTCATAAAACACGTCGTGCACGAGCTTTCCGCCCCTGCCCACGCCCGACGACTTGTACCGCTCTCTCACGTCGGTTATGCGCGCGATCCCGGCCTGCCAATCCGAGCGGTCACAGCTCTCGACATAAAAGCTTATGCTCTGATACATAAAATACAGTCCGACAAGAGCAATGACGGCACCGATGGCTTTTACGAACGGTGAGGTGTTCATATCAGTGCACGCGGCGCTTTTTTCTCACCGCGACGGCGCCGCCGCACAGCGCGGCGATAAGAGCCGCACCGAAGGCTGCCGAGCCGCAGCCCGAGCTCTTTTCGGTCACGATCTCCTCGGCTGTGTATTTTGCGGTGTATGTCGCATCTCCGGTCACGCGCTCCGCTACCTCGCTGTCCCAGCCCGCAAATGTATAGCTGAACTTTCCGTCGCTCTCCTTTGCGGGTGCCTCGGGAACGGTCACACGGTCGCCGAATTCGTATGTTTCGCTCGAGAGCACGGTGCCGTCGTCATTCTTGAACACAACGCTGTACTTCACACGTTCGAACAACGCTTCAAGCTCGATCGTGGCATCGGCGGTATATACATCGCCGGGCTGAAGGAAAACACCGCTTCCCGCTTTCTTATTATTCCAACCGACAAAGGTATACCCCGCGCACTCCGGCACACTGTCGGTCAGCGTGATCGTCTCGCCCGCCTTCTTGCGCTGAGGCAGCGGCGTCTTGCCCTTGCCGGTCTTATAATAGACCGAGTACACCACATCGTCGGCATATATCGTATACGACATTGAGAGCCACCCGCTCTTGCCGTTGTATTCGGTGCGTCCCCAGCCGTCCTTTATCTCCTTTATATCGACGCGTGTCCAGTAGGGCACGGGATCCGTGACCTTTGCGGCAGACGACGTCGGCTCCGCGCGGAAATTAAGACCGTCGGAGGCTGTCGTATAGTATGCGCCGAGCCTGTCGGGTGCCTCGAGCGTAAAATCGTATTCGGGCTTTTCGGGTGCGCCGGTATATGCCGGAATGCCGTAACCGACGATGGTCTTGGCGCCAACGTCGTATTCGTGCATCCCCACGACTCCGCCGCTGTTGCCCTCAACTGTGTAGATCTTGCCATCCTTCACGCCGACGACAAGTCCGACGTGCGTCGAGACCGAATTTGACGTACCCGTTTTGAAAAAGATCACGTCTCCCGCAACGGGAACATACGACGCGTCCTTCCATGCCTCTCTCGTGCTTATCGCGCGGTACCATTTGACCATGCGCGAGCAGCTTATTTCGGTAACGGCTGCCGACTCGGCGACGCCCGCATGACGAAGGTTGAAGGAAACGAACGCAGCGCACCATGCGTAGCCGTAGCTTGTGCCGTTGCCCTCGCCGTTGTCCACCTTGCCGTAAATGCGGTTGTATTCGACAAAGTTCTTGCCGCCCATCGTGTTCATTCCGTCAAAGTCAAGCTCGCTGTCGCCCTCGTGATACCCGAGCTGGGTCAGCGCCAGAGCCACGGTATCATACCGCTGATCACCCGTGAGCTTGTACTCCGTGAGCGCGGTATAATATTTGCTTGACATATACCCTTCGCTGGGCTTGTACTCCGGCAGAGCCGAAGCGCCGGGAGCGCATAGGAACGCACCCGCCGTGATAAGTATCGCCAGTACCGCCGTGATAAAGCATTTTCTTTTTCTCATTGTCCTTACCTGCCGTCCGTATGAATTTTTATTATGTTTATTACGTTTCACGCCGCTTTCGCTGTACGACTCCCGGACATCGACATAATTATATCAAATTCCCCTCCCCAAATCAAGCTTTTTTCGATCTCGGGTGACGTTTTTGCAGATTTTGAACTGTATACCCCGACCGTAAGCGGGGAATAAAGTCAGATCGGCATTTTGTATTCTGTTGTCCCGCCGCGTTTAGCCGTGCTCAGCACGGCTAAACCTGAAAAATCACATCGCACTAAACGGCAACAGCCGTAGTGGAGGGGCTCTGCTCCTCCACTACTTTGAAAGGTAGGTTTTGCTTGTAGCAAAACCTTTATACCTCCTCATCCGGCGCCCCGGCTGTTTTCCCCTTGCATTTCTCCCCGTTTTGTGGTATCATATAATAGGTATATTTTATCGAAAGGAGCGCTGCGGCGCATATCCATGAACATCGAAAAGAAAAAAAGCTTCATAATCAACTTCTTCTATTTTGTGATCCTGTTCGGACTCTCGGTGCTTGCGGTGCGCTTTGTGCTGCCCGCGCTCTTTCCGTTTGCCATAGCGCTGCTCGTTACACTGCTTTTGCGCCCGCTCGTGAACCTTGCCGTAAAAAAGCTTCGCTTCAACCGCAAGGCAACGTCCGCCATCGTCGTTATACTCTTTTACGGCACGATAGGACTGCTCGTCGTCCTGCTCGTCATAAAGCTCGTGAGCTATATCGGCTATGCAGTCGGCAGGCTGCCCGAATTCTTCAATCAGACGATCGCTCCCGCTCTCGGCGCTGCGGGCGAAAAGATATCCGAGCTCCTCTCCCGCTTCGACATCGACGGCGACCTTTCGACCGACATAAACCCCGCCAAGGTCATCTCCTCCCTCAGCTCGATGATAACCGATTTCTCGGGCAAAGCCGTCGCCTTTGTCGGCTCGTATGCCACGTCGATACCCGCGCTGCTGCTCAACATAGTGATAACCGTCATTTCAACGGCATTCATGCTGATAGACTATGATTCGATCAAAGGTTTCGTCGCGCGTCAGCTGCCCGATGAAAAGCGCCGCTTTTGGAGCTCGGTCGCCGAGCATCTCGGCAAGGTAATATGGAAATACCTCACCTCATACCTTATGATAATGTTCATCACCTTTGTCGAGCTTTCGATAGGGCTCCTCTGCGTCGGACAGAAAAGCCCCTTCGGCATTGCCGCGGGGATCGCGGTGTTCGACATCCTCCCCGTCGTCGGTTCCGGGACCGTACTCGGTCCGTGGGCGGTGATATGCATGCTGTCGGGTAACGTCGGAAAGGGCGTGGGGCTTCTCATCGTCTGGGGCGTGATAAGTGTTATACGCCAGATAATCGAGCCCAAGATCATCGGCGATACTGTCGGAATGCACCCGCTGCTGACCCTTTTTGCAATGCTTTTCGGCAACTTTGTTTACGGCGGGATAGGAATATTCCTCGTCCCCATCACGATAGCCCTCTGCCAGAATCTGCAGAGACAGGGCATCATACATCTTTACAAAACCGCTCCCGAGGATGACGCGCCCGAGGAAGAGGACAGGCTGGCTCACGCGGCTGACAGTCTGTTTACAAAAATAACCGCTCCGCTGCGCCGCCGAGCCGAGAAGAAAAAGGCGGAAAAGCAGAAAAATGAAAAGCCCGATGACGGTAAGGATGACGGAGGCAGGGACTGATGCCGCACGCAACGATAACCGATGCGGATTTTCGCCGGCTGATGAAGGCTCCCTCGCCCGGCAAATATCTGTTTTTCGGGGACGAGGATTACCTCAAGGCGCATTCCGCGGAAGCAGTGAGGAAGGTCCTCTGCCCGGACGAGAGCCTTAAGCTCTTCAACTGCGTGACGATAGACCGCGCGGGGTATTCGGCAGCCGCGCTGCGCTCCGCACTCGTGCCGCCGCCGATGTTCACCGCCTGCAAGGCGGTCTCGGCTGTCATAACGTTTGACGACCTGAAGCAGGGAGAGGTGAACGACCTGCTCGATCTGCTTGCCGACGACGGGCTGTTTGAATACAACCTGCTTATGCTGACCGTCCCCGCGGGCGGCATTGACGCCGGCTCGCCCAAGCGCCCGTCGGCGCTGTTGAAAAAGCTTGCCGAGGTGCTGGTGCCCGTCAGGTTCGACCCGGTGAGCGGCGCGCGCCTGCGCGAATGGATAAACCGCCACTACACCGCCGCGGGCGTGACCGTAACGCCCGCGCTCTGCGACCTCACGTCCGCCCGCTGCGGAGAAAGCATGTTCACGCTTGCCTCCGAGATCGACAAGGTGGCGTACTACGTACTTGCCGACGGCAGAACAGAGGTCACATCCGACGATATAAAGCTCGTTGCCTGCGAGGGCGGCGGGCACGATGCGTTTGCCTTTGCCAATGCCATTCTCGACCGCCGCAGCGCCGACGCGCTCGCGGTGCTCTCCGAAATGAAGGCGCGCCGCGTTGAGCCGGTGGCTGTTATGGCAGAGCTCACCCGCGTGCTGTGCGATATGTGTGCGGTGGATGAATGTCTTGAGGCGGGAATGCCCGCGCCCGCGATATGCTCCGAGACCGGGCTGCGCGACTACCCTGTAAGGCTTTACTCCGCCGCCGTGCGCAAGCTGCCGCGCGGAGCTCTTGCCGCCGTTCTTGCGGCAGCCTCCGAGGCGGACGCTGCCGTTAAAAGCTCGGCGCAGGATTATCTGCCGATAGAGCGCCTCATCTGCACGCTCTGATGCGGCGCGTGCAAAATTTCGCCGGGAGAGCGTTCGTTCACAATTTGTGAAAAACGGAGAAATTACGCGCACGGCGAAAAATATCCGCAGGTATTCATATCGCGGTTTTTCCACAGTCCGCGACCGAAAACGACCGTGAAAAGTCCTGTTTTTTCAGTCTCACGGGCGGCAAAAGCGGAGTTTTCAACACTTATCACAGGGTTTTCAACAGCCTGTGGAAAACCCTGTGTGAAAGGTCGGTGGAAAACACCGGCGTATCAGTTTGCACAACGGAGGTAAATGAAATTGACTGAAAGCAAAAAAGCACCACGACGGCGGCGCGTTACGGTCATTGTCGTGATCGCGGCGCTTCTCATAGCGGCGCTCGGCATATGGCTCGCCGTGAAAAAAATGACCCGGATCCACTATGCCTCCGACTTCGGCTTTGAGGATATAAAAAGCGCCGCCGACGCAGACGGCGACGGCATTGACGACTACACCGACATAAAAAACGGTGCGCTTGCGTATATAGCGACAAACCCGATATACGGCAGCAAATACTATAACGGCGGCTACCCCGACGACGGTCAGGGCGTGTGCACAGACGTGATATGGACCGCTTTCGCCGCCGCGGGATATGACCTCAAGGCAATGGTCGACCGCGACATTGCCGAGCACCCCGAGGCATACCCGGACATCCAAAAACCCGACCCCAACATCGACTTCCGCCGCGTGCGCAACCTGAAGATATTTTTCGAACGCCATGCCGAGGTACTGCCGACCGACTTCCGCGACCGCTCCGAATGGCAGCCGGGCGATATCGTTATATTCGACCCCAGTCACATCGGCATATGCTCCGACAAGCGGAACTTCCGCGGTGTGCCTTATCTCATACATCACGGAAACATCGAGGACGGCGCGGTCGAGGCGGACGATATGAGGCGTATGAAGGTAGTGGGACACTACCGTTGGCGTGTGTCAGAAAATATTCAATAAAATGACAATTCGTGATGCAAAAAAATTATACTTTTTTCACAAAAGCCGTTGACACCAACGGCTTTTTTATGTACAATAGGAGTTGATCGGCGTAATGATAAAGCGCCGACGGCACGATGGATCAGGCAGACCGCTGTCCCGTGGCGGGCGCCGCACGGCGCCCATGACCGAAAGGCAGACGCTTTCGTTTCACATTATTTGCACGGCATTGCCGTGTTCTTATCTGAAAGGAGCATCATCACCATGACAAAAACTCTGAAAGCCATCCTATGCCTCTCACTCGCTGTCCTTATGGGCATCGCCGCGCCGATACTGGCGGTAACGATGTCAAAAAATGCGACCGCCGACGCCCTGCCCGAGGGCATTGAAGCCGCCTACCTGCCAGAGGAGGAAGACGACTTTTCCGGCGCCGCGGAGCTGCCCGATACTATGAATATCGGCATCGACGAAGTTGTCGGCAGATCATCGGCACTTGCGTACTCTGCCGGCGGCAACAAGACATATGTTTATTCCGACGTTGAATTCATCAAGACCGTGCCCGACAAGACGGTCAGCGGCAAAAACTGCTCCGCAATGCAAGGCATGAACGTCGGCACCACTTACGCCTACACCGCCAAAATACACAAGGACAACGGCTATGCGACGGTGACACGCACCGACCTCAACTCAAAATCACAGGTCGTGATGTCCTACTACTCGAGCCTCAGCGCCACGAGCGCCTCTTCGTGCAACACCCTCGGTCATGCAAATGACCTGACGGTCGTTACCAACACCGAAAACGGCAAGAGCGTCAACTATATGTACGTCGCCGTCTGCGTTGACGGCATGCCCTCGGTCGCAAGACTGAAGATCGACGGCACAAAGCTTTACTTCACCGGATATTTCAACACAGTAAAGACCAACGGAACAAAAATGAACGTCAGCGCCATCCGCGGCGTAAGACACGCGGGCGGATACCAGTACTTCCTTGTCAAGGCCGGCATGAGCTTTTACACATTTCGCGTCGCAGAGGGCGCCAAGGGCGGCTCAAAGAGCTCTCCGACCAAGGTCACAGCCTACAAGATGTTCACCATAGACACCCGCAACGCGCTGTTTGCCTCAAGCAATTCCGCATACGGAACGATAGATAACCTTGAGACCTGGATCAACCAGGGCTTCGGCTATACATCCAATCAGAAGGCGATATATGTTCCCGTTTTCAACGGCAAGGACGACAACGCGATACTTGTCTACGACGTTGCAAAATATGTGACCGCGGCAAAGCTCGACGCCAACAAGAACTGCGGCAGCAACGAAATCCTTTATCCCTCAACGCTCAATTTCCGCATAAAGAAGTCAAGCAAGCTCTTTGAGATAGAATCCTGCGGCTTCCGCACCGGTCAGGGCACGAACGGGGATCTTTACCTCTATTTCAACACCAACTCCTCCTCGTCGGCAACAGAGGGCATCTTCCGCATAAAATATAAACGCACGGCCTCCCTTCCCGCGCCCGCCGTCAATGCAAGCAATACCGTTTACACGGTAAAATACGACGGCAACGGCGGTGCAGAACCCAAGGATACGGAAGGAAGACTCAAGATGGGCGCTACACGTCACGTCAAGGGCATTTCCACCCGCCTGCGCCCCAACACCTTTGTCAAGAGCGACAACGATTTCATCGGTTGGCATCTCACGCGCAAATCGGACGGCAAATGGCTTTATTTCACCGCCGACGGCAGCGCAAAATGGTATGATAAGGGCAGCCAGCCTGTCGGCGCGCGCCTTGCTCTCTACGAAAACAAGCGCAAGGTCTCCGCTCTCACCGCAGAGAACGGCGACGTTGTGACCTGCTACGCGCAGTGGCGCCCGACCTCGACCGGCACCAAGAGCTATTACATCCGTTATGACGCCAACGGCGGCAAAGGCAGCATGGCTGACACCAAGGTCGTTTACGGCACATCCACCGCAATACGCTCGAACACCTACACCCGCGATGGCTACACCTTCGGCGGCTGGCACGCGTACCGTATGTCGGACAACAGCTGGATCTACGTCAACAACTCGACCGGAGCCGACAAGTGGATACCCGTCGGCGAATCCACCGCAGGCTACACACTGAAGGTCTACCGCAATGCGTGCAATGTCGCAAAGACATCCGCCACCGACCGCGATATAGTCACCTTCTACGCAACGTGGACACCGGCAAAATAACACCGGTCCTCACGTAATACGCAAACAGATCCGGGGCTGTTAAAAACATTGTTTTTAACAGCCCCTAAAAAAAGCCGGGCAGCGCCCGGCTTTTTTGCTGCTATCCCGGACTATCCTGCCGCGCGACCGGTTTTTCGATTTTCCCGGCGGCAGTGATCACAGGTGATATTCCCCTCCGCCATGCATACGCGGCAGATCGGGTAGCGTAAACGTGCTGCGGCGGCATTCAAGCACACCCTCCCTCCGCAGCTTCCCTATTTCCGCCGAAAGACCGCTCCTGTCCACTTCAAGATAATCGGCAAGCTCCTGCCTGTCATACGGAACGGTGAACGTGCGGCTGCCGTTCTTTTTCGCCTCAAGCATGAGATATGTCATCAGCTTTTCCCGCGTGGTGCGGCGTGAGGTTATCTCGGCGCGGCGATGAAAGAGCAGATTCTTTTTTGAAACTATGCGAAGAAGATTGAACAGCAAGCGGCTGTCACCGGCGCCCGGCTGCGCGGCGGCAGCGTCGATGAGCAGCACCGAGGTATCCCCCGTCGCCACAACGTCCACCGGCATTGCCTCAAGGCCCGCGCAGGCGAACGCCTCGCCGAATATCTGCGGCGGTGCGATATCCGTCAGTATGCTGCGGTTACCATAGTAATCTATGCGCACTATCTGAGCACCGCCGGAAAGCACGATGCCGAAATATCTTACCGGATCCCCCTCCGCAAGTATGGTCTCACCCCTCACACAGTGCTTTTCGACCGCACCGGGGCGTTCCGTTATCAGGTCTATCTCCTCATCCTTCATCCCGTCAAACAGCGGGCATTTTCGCAATATATCCGAATATTTTTTCATTGTTTCTCCGTTTGTTGAAATTTCAACATACTTTCGGCTCTTATTATAGTATAATCATATCGAAAAATCAATAAAACATTTTTTAAAAAACGGGAGAAAAGATCCATGATCCGAAGAATCATAAAAATAGACGAAGAAAAATGCAACGGCTGCGGCGCGTGTGCCACGGCCTGTCACGAGGGCGCGATAGCAATGATAAACGGCAAAGCGCGGCTCATGCGCGAGGACTATTGCGACGGTCTCGGCGACTGCTTGCCCGCCTGTCCCGCGAATGCCATTTCATTTGAAGAACGCGAAGCGCCCGCCTATGACGAGGCAGCGGTCAGAGCATCAAAAATACGCCGGGCAGCGCACACCTCGCTCCCCTGCGGATGCCCGGGAACGCAGTCAAGGCAGATAAAGCATGATACGGCGCCTGCGGGAGCGAGATATGTGCCCGCGGCAAGCAGGCTGTCACAGTGGCCGGTACAGATAAAGCTCGTTCCGCCGACGGCGCCGTATTTTGACGGTGCCGACCTGCTGATTGCCGCCGACTGCACCGCTTATGCATACGGGAACTTTCACAATGACTTCATACGCGGACGGATAACGCTTATAGGCTGCCCGAAGCTTGACGGCATTGACTACGCGGAAAAGCTGACTGCCGTCATCACGGAAAACGACATAAAGAGCGTAACGGTCGTGCGCATGGAGGTGCCCTGCTGCGGCGGGCTTGAAAACGCAGTGCACCGCGCGCTCGCGGCAAGCGGAAAAAGCATTCCCCGGCGCGTCGTTACCGTGACGACCGACGGCAGACTGAAAAACTGAAACGGATAACTTTTTCGGGAATGCGCTCCGCCGGTATCCATGCACCGGACTGCTTTTGTTGAAAAAAATAGCGCACCGGCGCAACCCAGAGTTGACAAAACGGCACAAACAGGGTTGACAAAATGACATAAAAGTGATAAACTAATAAGAGGCGGGGCAAATGCTTACGGGCTTGCCCCGCCTCATTCTGTCACCGTCAGGTAAAAATCGAAAGGTCATCCGATATCCATGAAAGCAACCAACGGCGCGCCCGCCAAAAAAAGTCTCGCAGTCGCATTTTTCTGCGCTGCCGTATATTTTTGCAGTTACCTGACACGCAAGGACTTCTCCGTTGCGCTTGTTGCCATAACCGAGGCGACCGGCTTTCCGGATTCGGCAATTGCCTTTGTCCCCACATGCCTTTTCTTCACATACGGTATCGGACAGACCGTCAACGGCGCCATCGGCGACCATGTAAAGCCGCACTGGCTCATGACGGGAGGGCTGCTTCTCTCCGCCGCCTGCAATTTTGTTCTTCCCCACTGCCCCGGCGTTCCCGCAATGTGCGTTGTCTGGGGAATAAACGGCTTTGCGCAGGCAATGCTATGGCCGCCCATGTCAAAGATCATGATATATACCTACTCCGGAACGCAGTACGGCACGGCATCCATGATAATCAGTCTCGGCGCTTCGCTTGCCACTGTCGCGGGATATCTGTACATACCCGCCATCCTGTCGGTCGCAAGCTGGCAAACTGTATTCTACTTCGGCGCCGTCGTCGTCGTTATATGTGCTGTCGCATGGTTCATATACAGCACGCACCACAACATTGCGGGGAGCAATACGCCGGAAGTTGCCGCAGCCACGGACACACCTTCAACGGCAAAAAGCCCGAAAATGCCCCTGCCCGCAGTCCTCACCCTCGGATTTATACTGCTTGACGTTGTGCTTGTCGGTATGCTGCGCGACGGCATCGAAACATGGACGCCGACGTTCCTCAAAGAGATATTCGGCGGCTCGGCTGAAAGATCTATACTCATAACCGTTATCCTTGCGCTGCTCGGCTGCGCTTGCGTTGTACTTACGACACTCGTCTACCGCCGCTTTTTCAGAAATGAGCTGGTCTTCTGCGGCACAGTATTTCTCATTGCAACAGTCTTCGCTCTCGTGCTGCTCTTTGCCAACGGCAAAAGCATGCCGCTGTGCGCCGTGACGATCTCGATGCTCTCGGCGGTGATGCACGGCGCGAATCTTGCGCTTACGGCATATGTACCGAAGAAGATGAAGCGGTTCGGTCATGTCAGCACCGTTTCGGGGGTCATCAATTCGGCGGGTTATCTCGGCGCCGCGCTCTCAACATACATCATAGCGAGCATAAAGGAAACTCACGGCTGGAACACCACGATAACCGTATGGGCAGCGCTTGCCGCCCTCGGGATCCTGCTCTCGGCAGTCGCAGCGATATTCTGGCGCCGGCTCACAAAGCCGTCCGGTACACAGGAAGAATCGTAAGGTCAATATAAACAGAACATCGGCTGCGCCAAAGCGCGGCAGCCGATGTTCTTTATTTCCGCTTTTATTTCTTGCAGACTTCTCTCAGCCATCCCTCGGGCGCCTCTACCGTGCCCATCTGGATGCCCCGGATGGTGTTGTACAGCTTCTCCGTGACAGGCCCCATCTTCTCCATTCCGGCGGGGATATAGATGTCCTTGCCGTGATCGGATATCATACCGACGGGGGAGATGACAGCAGCCGTGCCGCAAAGACCGCACTCGGCAAAATCCGCGACCTCGGAGAGCGCCACGGGCCTTTCTTCGACCTTCATGCCCAGCATATGCTCGCCGATCCAGAGCAGCGAACGGCGGGTGATGGAGGGCAGGATGGAATCCGACTTCGGCGTGACGAGGGTACCGTCTTTTGTGATGAAAATGAGGTTAGCTCCGCCCGTCTCCTCGATATACGTGCGCGTTGCGGGATCGAGGTACAGGTTTTCGTCATAGCCCTGCTCGTGCGCGTCAACTATCTGATAAAGGCTCATTGCGTAGTTGAGGCCGGCTTTTATGTGACCGGTACCGTGGGGCGCCGCGCGGTCGTAATCGCTCACGCGCAGACGTATCGGCTTTGCGCCGCCCTTGAAATACGGACCGACGGGAGTTGCAAAAATGCGAAACTCAAAATCCACCGCGGGTTTCACACCGACGACGGGAGTCGTGCCGAACATGAACGGACGCAGGTAAAGCGACGCACCCGTGCCGTATGGCGGCACAAACGCGGCATTTGCCGAAACGACCTTGTCTACCGCCTCGAGAAATCGCTCCTCGGGAAAGACCGGTATCTTCATGCGGCGGCAGGAGTTTGCGAGTCTTGCCGCGTTTAGGTCGGGACGGAAGCAGACTATTCTGCCGTCTGCCGTCTCATATGCCTTGAGCCCTTCAAAAACCGTCTGCGCGTACTGAAGCACGCAGGCACTCTCGCTGAGCGTGATGTTAGAGTCCCCCGAAAGTCCGCCCTCATCCCACGCGCCGTCGTGCCAGTGCGCGACATAGCGCCAGTCCGTCGGTATATATCCGAAGCCGATATTTTTCCAGTCGATATTTTTGTGTTCCATTGAATGCCAAGCCTTTCCCGGCACAGTGCCGCAGAAAAAATAAAGCGGCGGAGAACGCGTTCTCCGCCGCTTTCCACGGATGATATTTTATCACCGTTTATGATTTTTGTCAATATAGAAATTGCAACAAATGCAAACCCCTCGACAATATACGTTTGTCACATATGACATTTTGCAAGTTCAATAAGCTGAAATTGCAAAATCATTTTTTGAGATCCGTTCCCCAGCTTCCGACCTGAGCGCTCATCGAGGCTCCCTTGGGGCCGGGAACGCCGTGCAGAGCCGCGTCGTCATAGCGCCGCCACTGTTCCCAGTAAAGGCGCCCGAACTCGTTCTTCTCGTCGTCCCACTCGTCGCGCAGACGGAAAAGCTCCTCTCTGAGCTTCGCCGTCACCGCGTCGTATCCGGGGGTGTCAAAGAGGTTGTTCATCTCCCACGGATCGCGCGCAAGGTCGAACACCTGCGTCAGCTTGAGGTTTTCGGTTCGGTATTCGATAAGCTTGTACCCTCCGGCTATCACGCCGCGTATGCGCGCCTGAAACGCAAGATAAAGACTGTCGCGCGGTGCGGTGCCGTCGCCGCGGATGAGGCACGAAAAGCTCTTGCCGTCTACCGACGCGGGCACGGGAATGCCGCAGAGATCGCAGAGAGTCGGGAATATATCGAGCAGATATACCGGGCTGTCGTCGGTGCGCCCCGCAGGCACGCCGGGGCCCGAAATAAGCAGCGGGACCTTTACGCTGTGCTCGTAAACGTTCTGCTTGCCCATAAGCCCGTGCTGACCTATCGCCAGCCCGTTGTCGCCGCACATGACGATGATCGTGTCGTCAATCTCGCCGCGCTCGCGCAGCGCATCGAGCACACGCCCGATGCAGTCGTCAAGATGACTTATCATCGCATAGTAATCCGCTATGTGCTGCCTTACCTTTTCGGGGCGGCGCGGGTATGCCTCGGTGTTCTCGTCGCGCCCCTTGGCAGCCCAGCCGAAGGAGACAGACGGCATTTCGGCAAAGTTGGGCGGCAGCGTTATCTTTTCGGGGTCATACATGCTGCGGTATTTTTCGGGCATCGTGCGCGGATCGTGAGGCGCCAGGAACGATAGATACATGAAAAACGGCGCGTCATAGGTGCGCGAGCGGATATGCTCCGCCGCGGCATCGGCAAAAAGCTCGCTCGAATGCACTCCGGCGTTGATCTTTTCGGCTCTGACCTTGACGGGCGTCTCGTTTGCGGTGAAATTCGGCGTAAAATCTATCTCGCGCGAATAAACGCCGTCGGCGTGAAAATCGTTTACGGGAACGTTCCAATGATCCCACATACCGCCGAAGAACACGTCCGCTCCGCCGTCAAAGCTGCGCGCGTAACTTGCCACACCGTTGTGCCATTTGCCGATGCCCACGGTGTGATAGCCCGCACCGAGAAAGCACTCGCCCATCGTCGTGTCACACTCGGGTATGTTTTTGCCGCATTCCTCAAGGTGGAAAAGCGTTTTGCCCGAATTGAGCATGGCACGGCTCGGCATGCAGACAGCCGAGGCGGTGCCGCCCGGTATGTGCGCATTGGTGAACGCCATGCCGCGCCCGACGAGAAAGTCAAGGTTCGGCGTGCTTATTTCGTCGTTGCCGAGTGCGTGTATCGTGCCGTATCGCTGATCGTCGGTGAGCAGGAACAGTACGTTCGGCTTCTTTCTCGTATCTGACATTTTCATTCCCCTTTGCCGATCGGATATTCGGTCTCGACCGAGATATTGCCGTCGCTCCCGAGACGCATTACGCAAAGCCCGCAGTCGCTTACGATATAATGCGGGATCTCCATGCGTTCGAGCTTTTCGGAAAACACCGTCCACGGCGCGTCATCGCTGTCCGACACGAGCACGCGCGGACTGACTGCCGCAAGCCATTCGTCGGTGTTGGACGTGAAAAGCCCGTGGTGATCGGTCTTGGCGGCGTCGGCGTGAAGCGCAGCGCCGTATTTCTTTGCCAGCTCGCGCTCGCGCACGGCATAAAGATCGCCCGCGGTAAGGTATCTCACCTTGCCGAACGTGAATTTCATTGCCAGCGACACGTTGTTGACGCCGCCGTCGCTGAGATCGGTCTCGGACGTGACATGAAGGTCGGCGACCGTGGGGTTGAGAATGTCGATGTGCACCCCGCCGATATCGAACGTGCAGCCCTCGGTCACGTCGCGTCGCATGACCGTGCCGTGCTCCTCAAGCAGCTTTGCGAGCTTGCCCTCGGCGGTCTTGAATTCAAATCCGGAATAAATATACATTCCTATCCCGCCACCCTGCCCGAAAAGATATCTTGCAGCCTCGGGCGCACCGCCGTGATGATCGACGTGCGGGTGCGACAGCACGAAATGATCCAGCTTTGAAAGTCCCATACCGCGCAGAAGCTCAACGACGTGATAGCCGCAGGGCGGTGCGCCCGCGTCGATCATCATCGTCTCGCCGTCCGGGAAAACAATGAGGGTGCAGTCGCCGGACTTGCCGTCAAAATCCTCAACGGAGAGGTCGGGGGTGATGACATACATCGAACCGTCGCCGCCTTGCCGCACGATATCGCCGAGGCGGGCGGTCATTTTGTCATATTTACGTGTCGTGTCACGGTAAGAAAAATGTGCCATGGAGAGTGCGGCGTTGCCGTGCGAAGACCTTCCTATGCGCACGCCGCGCTGCCACTGCGTTTTTGTGCCGCCGTATTTTACCTCGCAAAGGTTATCCGAAGCCTTGAGCGCCTTGAAATCAACCGCGCGGAGAGTTGAGGGCAGCTCCATTTCGGTAAGCGCGGGGTTCTTTTCGAATGCCTTGGGGGATATGACCTCCACGCCCTCACCGAGCGTGACCCGCGCAAGCTTCGCACAGCTGCCGAACGCGCCGCAGCCTATGTAGCGCGCGCTGCCGGGGACCGTTACCTCTTCGATCTCCGGAAAATGCGAAAACGCATAGTTGCCGATGTTCTCAACGCCGTCGGCGATCACGACCTCACGCACCTCGGCGCGGAAGGCTGAAAAAGGAGTGCTTTCGTAATCGGTAAAATCGCTCATCCTGCCGGCGCCGGACACAGTCAGTCTGCCGTCCTCAAACGACCAGACGACCCCATCGCCGCAAATGCCCGTTCTCTTGTCCATCGGTCACCTCCGGAGCGACGCCGCGTCGGTGATGAGGCGGCAGAGTATGTCTGCGACCTTGCAGAGCGACTCGACGGGTATATATTCGAATCTCGAGTGGAAATTTTCGCCGCCGGTGCAAAGATTGGGGCACGGCATTCCCATATACGAGAGCCGGGCTCCGTCGGTGCCGCCGCGTATGGGGGATATCACGGGCTCAACGCCCTCGGCGCGCATTGCGGCGACGGCGCGGTCTACCGTATACATATGCTGCTCGATGATCTCGCGCATATTGCGGTAGGAATCCTTTACCGTCGGAACGGCGCTGCCGTCACCGTATTTTTTGTTGATAAAGTCCGCTGCCGCCGCGAAAACACGCTTGCGATCTTCGAATTTTGCAGCGTCATGATCGCGGATTATATACTCGACCCGCGCGTGCTCGACAGAACCGGTCATCGAATCAAGGTGATAAAAGCCCTCGTAGCCCTCGGTGTGTGCGGGATCCTCCGCTGCCGGCAGAAGCGACACGAACTCGGCAGCCATGAGAGCGGCATTTTTCATGTGTCCCTTGGCTGAGCCCGGGTGGATGCCGATGCCGTTGAAGTCAACGGCAGCAGCCGCGGCGTTAAAGCACTCGTATTCAAGCTCGCCTATCGCGCCGCCGTCAACGGTGTAGGCATAGTCGGCGCCGAAGGCGGTAACATCGAAATGATCCGCGCCCGCGCCTATCTCCTCGTCGGGAGTGAAGCAGATGCGTATCTTGCCGTGCTTTTCTCCGCCCGAGATGAGCCTCTCCGCGGCGGTAACTATCGCGGCAACGCCAGCCTTGTCATCGGCGCCGAGAAGCGTTGTGCCGTCGGTGACGATAAGGTGGCAGCCGATATATTTTTCAAGGGAGGGATAATCCTCGGCGCGCATGACGATGCCGCGCTCGTCGTTCAGCACGATGTCCCCGCCGCGGTATTCGACCGTGCGCGGCTTTATCACCTCGTCGGGCGCCTCGTCGGAGGTGTCCATATGCGCGATGAGCCCTATCACGGGCGCTCCCTCGCAGCCCTCCGATGCGGGCAGGGTCGCGCTGACATATCCGTTTTCGTCCATCATGACGTCGGAAAGTCCGAGTGCCGTCAGCTCGCCGACAAGATATTCGCCGAGCCTTTTCTGCTTTTCGGTGCTGGGGCAGGTCGCGGAATGCGGATCCGACATGGTCGGAAAAGAAACGTATTTGAGAAATCTTTCTGTTATATTCATTTCAATCTCCACTTGTATTGATCGTTTCGGCTTTAAGCAGCGCCTCGCCGCCGCCGGCAAGTAATTCTTCAAGCCTTGCGCGGCTGCCGGCATAGCTGAGACGCTTCACGCCATCGCAGCCGACGAACGCCTGCCCCTCCACCTTTTCGAGAGTGGACGGCAGCGAGACCGAGCCGAGCCCCGAGCAACCGCCGAAGGCGCGGTAGCCGATGACCGTCAGCCCCTCGGGCAGCTCAAGCGACTCAAGAGCGGTGCAGTCGGCAAAGGCGCGCTGATCTATCGTCTTTATACCGCTGCCGAACCTGACAGACGAAAGCGCCGGGCATTTGCCGAAGGCATATTCGCCTATTTCGGTCAGTGTGTCGGGCAGAACAAGCTCCGCAAGGCGCTCACAGCCGTAAAAGGCACGCTCGCGTATCACCTTCACCGACGGCGGGAGCGACACCGATGTGAGAAAATCGCAGCGGTAAAACGAACGCACCGCAATGCCGCGCACGAGCACGCCGTCAAAAACATCGGGAATGCTCACATCTCCGCCGCCGCTGTAAAGCTCGGCGTCAAATTTGAGGATGCCCGCTTCGTCGTCCTTGTCAAAGGAAAACCACGGCATGTCCGCCGACGTGCCGGTTATCACGTCGTCGCGTCCCGCAAGCGCACGCGCCTGCTCGAGAATGCACTTCTTCACATACTCGCGGCTGTCGCGGTAATCGCCCATGGCGTCAAAGGCATCCATCGCGGCGGCATAGTCGCCCGCCTCATAAAGCTTCATTGCCTTTGAATAGCGCGAGTCGGGTATTATGACGCGCGCAAAAAGCGCCCAAAGCCCGACTATGAGAGCCACGGCGGCAACAGCGCCCACTGCCGCAAGGATGACCGTGCGGCGGCGCTTTTTTTCGCGCTCGGAAAGGGCGGCGCTGCGTTTGTGCGCAGCCCTTTCCATATAGATCTTTTGCCTTTCGGCACTGGTAAGATGACGGCGCTCGCCCTCAGCCCGATCCTCTTCCCTTTTTTCGGGCTCGGACATTACGCCTTTACCGCCTGTTCTTTCTTTATGAATGTGGGGGATACGGGTCTTTCGGGGCGCGGCAGGATCTTGCAGTCAACATATATCGGGCAGTGGTCGGAAACATCAAGCGCCTCCTGCTCTGTCACGACGTTGAACACGCGAACATCGAGCTGCTCGTGACCGTAAACAAACATATGATCTATGGCGTTGAGATGGCTTCCCTTGGGCATGGGGCCGTTCTCATACTCGCCGCTTTCGGGATTATACACCGCGTAGGGGTGATGTGTGTTCGAACGGCTGGCATATTCGACAGCCGCCATGCGCATATCCATGGCGCCGGTCGAGGTCATTTCAATATAACCGGGAGCGCCTATGCGCATATTGAGGTCGCCCATTGCGACCACGGGAACGCCGTATTCCACCTGCATGAAGTGAGCGTAGGCGGTGAGCTGCTTTGCGTCGTAAACACGCGCAAGGTCGGATTCGGGCCCCGCCTGCCACCAGTAGTGAGTGGAGATAACACCTATCTCCGAGCCGTCGTCGGTCTTGCGCAGGAGCGCCCACGCAAGGCTCTTGCTCTTGTGGTTGTTAAGGCCGTCGTAAATGTGCCAGCCGCACTTCACGACATCAAAAACGCCGCGTCTGACGAGCAGAGGCGTGTTGTCAAGCAGACCCTGAGTGTCGGGCTTCAGAAGCTCGTACTTTTCTTCGAGCAGCGAAAGAAGACGGGAATCGTAAAGATTCTGCGTCATCTCCTGAAGCGCCAGTACGTCGGGCGCATGGCGGAAGTAGATCTCCGCAAGATGCAGGTCACGGTTGTGTACCTCTCCGCACCATATGTTATGAGACATTATCCTTATGTCGGATCTTTTTGAATAGTCCATTTTTTGCCATCCTTTCGTGTGCACCGCATACGGCGCATATTTTACTACAGAATATATTGTACCACATCGGCGGCGGTATGTAAATAGAAAGCGGAGATTTATTTCCCGCACACAGGCGCGCATCGCGCATAAAAAAACGGCTCACCGAAATGAGCCGTTATTTTTTGTCGGATTGCCGATAGTCATCCCGCGGCGCACGCGTAAATGTCGTTGATCTCGCGCTTGATCGCGGTGATGCGCGCCTTTATCTCGCTCACCCGCCCGGCATACTCAGCCTCGAGCTTTTTTCTCTCGGCTTCGGCATCGGTACGGAACGTTCCCGCCTTGCCGAGCGTCATCACGTCGATCGCACCCTCGTATGTTTTCAGCATATCGAGCATCGATCTGAAAAGCGCTGTGTTCATATCCGAGGTGTCGGCGGTAAACACCACATCGCCGCACTCGGCTATCGCCGCGCGTATCACGAGATTCCCGCCGTCGCGGTCCCATTCGCAACTGCGTTCTGTCTTAAGACCGTCTCCGGCGCCGTCTGCCACCGTCACCGTTTCGGGGATCACCACACGTGTCACTCCCGCGGCGGCAAGCGAGGCGGCGCTTTTGCCGTCAAATACCGCGCCGGTGAATATCACCGCCGACTGCACCGTACCGACGCCCATACCGTCAAGACTTTTTTTCAGCGCGGCATACCACTCCGACGCATCTCCCGTGCCGTCCCACGCGGGGCATATCTCCCAGCCAGCGTCGGAAAGTACTCCGAGCTGCGCCGCGCTCAGCATACCGTCGGCGCCTATCTCGCCGGCGTCCGATACGGCGATCCCGGCGGTGTAGCCGAATTCCTTCATGAGCGGAAAGACCACGGTGTATATTTCCGAAGAAAGACCGCGCATTATCAGCGCGAACGTCGCGCAGCCGTCGCCGTCGGCGTAGCTTTTTTCTATACGTGACAACTCGTCTTCAAGCTCGCGGCGCTCGCGGTTCAGCGGCTCGATCCTGCGGTTTATCTCCGCAAGGCTCTCAGCCTCGCTGTTTGCCTCGTTTATTTTGTCGCGCCTGTCGCTTATAACGAGCAAAAGCCCCGCGACCGCCGCCATAATAAGCAGCACGACCGCCGCAGTTATCATTATTTTTGATGATTTCCTGTTCATAGTGCACCCAAGCCCTCTGTTTCGGTGTAAAAAGATACGGTGTGCTATTCAGTATACCACAAGCTGCCGCAAAATGCAAGCATTTGATGTCGGAAGGTATATTTTTACGTACGACACCATGAAACACATGCCGATCACCTGACAAACGTTACCTCAAGGTGTTCCTCGGGACCGAAGCACCGAATGCCCGTCGCACACTTTTTCGACCTGTACTCCGGCATCTTTCAGGCTTTGAGGCACGTCCGAACATCGGAAACAAGAACTATCTCCGGAGAAACGAGCGAAAAACCTCTTTTCTTCCATTACGATATATACGAAAAAGCATGATGTACCTCCATAAAATTGAATCAAGATACGATTATATTATAACATAAAACGGACGTGACCGCAACCGATACATATAAGCCCGGACAGCGTGCGGAATATATTTCGGCGCAAAGCGCGGTCCGGATATTCAAGTCACCATACAAACATAAAAGGCAGCCGTAAAGGCTGCCTTTTCGCAAAGATAGTGGATTCAGGACCACGCTTTGCGCGTCTGAAGATCAAATTTCATCGTTCAGCCTTAGCGCAAAGCCGCATTTGCGCGCTGCAGCGCAAATGTGGTGGTCCGGATTTTCAAGTCACCATACAAACATAAAAGGCAGCCATAAAGGCTGCCTTTTATGTTTGGTGGGGGATGGTGGATTCGGACCACCGAAGTCAGTGACAACAGATTTACAGTCTGCCCCCTTTGGCCGCTCGGGAAATCCCCCAAATATGAGTCCGTAATGCGGACTCATTGGAGCTGGTGAACGGAGTCGAACCATCAACCTGCTGATTACAAATCAGCTGCTCTGCCATTGAGCCACACCAGCGTTTTGTCGCTTCCGGTCGGACGAGCTATATTATATCAGATTCTCTCGTGCTTGTCAATACCTTTTCGCATGAAAAATTATTTTTTTGCGTTGCCGAGGCTCTCTCTTAAATGGATTGTCGCCGCGGGCGCCGGATGAGGAGGTATAAAGGTTTTGCCACAGGCAAAACCTACCGAACCCAAGTAGGGGAGGGGCTCTGCTCCTCCCGATAAAATTTGTACAGACTTCAACGGCGGGAGTGGCGACCTCGGGTTTCACCCGAGCTCACCCTCCCCTACGGCTGCTGCCGTGCAGTGCGATATGACTTTTCGGATTTATTCGCACTGTGCAACGGGATGCAAAAGTCTGATGTAACTATATCTCCACAGCAGATATGAGTCCGACTTTGGTTGCGTTCGGGTTTAGCCGTGCCGGGCACGGATAAACGCGGCGGGCAGCAGAACGCAAAATGATGACCCGACTTTATTCCCCGCCTACCATCGGGGTATGAAGCCCGGAATCTGCTCCGACGCCACCCGAGCATAAAAAACCCCGCCGAGCCGTGTAACCGCCATGAGGAAACCCTGCCGAGCAAGGTGGGGTCCTATCTCGGGCTTTACTGCTCCCAGCGTCCCCGGAGCGAGGCAAGACAAGTCGATTGCGGTCGCACCGGAGGAGGTCTGCAAACCACCCTCGATTCCTTATTTCGGATCCCTTGAAAGTAATGTAGGTTCCGTTTTGACGGTTATCACGAACTAAGCAGGATAGATTTTAAGGTAAGAGATCATTCGGCGTCGTAGTCGTATTCGGCATCGAAGGCATCGTCGAATGTGCGGGCAACACGGTCAAATTCCGCATCGTCCTCGATCTCGATGAGCTCCTCCTCGCCGTTTTCGTCCTTGACGCTCTTGAGGATGATGTACTCGGAGAACCCGCCGTCATCGTCGGCAGAGCCTGCCGGGATGAGCGCAAAGTACTGTACTCCGTCCACGACGCAGCCGCCGATAACTTCAAATTCTATCTCGTTGTTGTCCTCGTCAAGCAGAGTTACGATCTCCGCTTCAAGCATTTCGTCGTTTGTGTTTTTGTTTTCGTTGTTGTCCATGTGTGACCTTGCTTTCCGGGCAGCAGCGCCGCCCTCTCACTCTCTGTTAATATTGTATCCCATTCGGGACGTTTTGTCAATGGAATATCATGTAATCGGAAGATTTTTATTACAAAAATTATTTATCGCTCACACCGAGGTCAAGAACGCTCGAAAGAATGTAGTTGGAAACGAACATTCCGTTGGAGGTAAAGCGATAGTTCTCGCCGTCGCACTCGACAAAGCCGTCTTTTATGTACTCGTCGAGCAGGACGCCGTACTTTTCTTTGAAGGAAACGCCGAAGCGCTCGTCAAAGGCGCGGATGTTGACGCCCTCGTCAAGGCGCATACCGAGCATGACATATTCGTCCATGCTCTCGCGGGAGCGTATCTTGTCGCAGCTTGCGATGATGTTGATGTCGGAGCCGATTATCTCGATGCCGTCGATGTAATCGCGCACGACGCGCGTTGCGGAGAAGCGCTCGCGCCCGAAATATGAGTGCGCACTCGCACCGAGACCGAGATACTCGTCGCAATGCCAGTATTTGAGGTTGTGCTTTGATTCATACCCCGGCTTTGCAAAATTGGATATCTCGTATCTCTTGTAGCCGCGCGTGCCGAGATAGTCGATGGCACGCATATACATTTCGTATTCGGCATCCTCGTCGGGGAGAGGCAGCGACTCGCGGCGTCGCGCAAAGGGAGTTCCGTCCTCGATCTTGAGCGCGTAAAGCGAAATGTGCTCGGGTGCGCGGGAGGCGGCAAAGGAGAGCGACTGCATGAAGGAATCGACGGTCTGTTCGGGGATGCCGTACATGAGGTCGATGCTTATGTTGTCAAAACCGGCGCGGCGCGCATCGTTGAACGCAGCCTCGGAATCGGTGACGGTGTGAGACCTGCCGAGAGCCTTCAGCTCGCCGGGGACGGCACTCTGCATTCCTATGCTCAGGCGGTTGACGCCGAGACGGCGCAGACGGCGGAGATTTTCGAAATTTACGGTCGCGGGGTTCGATTCCATTGAGAATTCGGCATCCTTTGCGACCTTGAAATTGCGGTAAACGCCCTCGATGATGCGCTGGAGACGCGGCATATCAAGGAACGTGGGCGTGCCGCCGCCGATATATACGGTATCTATCTCATAGGGACGGCACTTGTCGCGCCAGTCCTCCATCTGGAGCAGGAGCGCGTCTGTATAATGCTCGATCACAGCCTGATTGTTGGGCACGAACGAGCAGAAATCGCAATAATCGCATTTGCTGCGGCAGAACGGAATGTGTATATAAAGCCCCAGCGGCTTTTTTTCCTGTTTGCGGAAGAGATCTGACAGTGACATTTCAATATTCCTTTCAGTTTGATGTGTGGAGCGGGAACGACGGCGTTATTTCGTGTCGTCGCCCAGTTTGAGCACAGCCATAAACGCTTCGGGAGATATCTGTACCGAACCGAGACGGCGCATTTTCTTTTTGCCTTCTTTTTGCTTTTCAAGCAGCTTCTTTTTGCGCGTGATGTCGCCGCCGTAGCACTTGGCGAGAACATCCTTGCGCATTGCCTTTACCGTCTCGCGCGCGATTATGCGCGAGCCTATCGCAGCCTGTATCGGTACCTCGAAAAGCTGACGCGGGATGTTGTCCTTCAGCCGCTCGGCTATCTTGCGGGCGCGGGCATATGCCTTTTCCTCGTGAACGATGAAGGAAAGTGCGTCTACCTTGTCGCCGTTTAGCAGGAAGTCGAGCTTGCAGAGCTTTGAATCGCGGTATTCAAGGAATTCGTAGTCAAGCGACGCATAGCCGCGCGAACGGCTCTTGAGCGCGTCGAAGAAATCGTATATTATCTCGTTGAGGGGCAGCTCGTAGTGGAGCTCGGTGCGTATGTCGTCAAGGTATTTCATGTCGATGAATACCCCGCGGCGATCCTGGCAAAGGTCCATGAGCCCGCCGACATATTCCGCCGGCGTGATTATGCTCGCCTTCACTATCGGCTCGCGCGCCACGTCGATCTCGTCGGGCTGCGGATAGCTCGCCGGGTTGTCGATGCGCACGACCGAGCCGTTTTTGAGCTTTACCTCGTATATGACGCTCGGAGCCGTCGTTATGAGGTCAAGGTTGAACTCGCGCTCGAGCCTTTCCTCGATTATCTCCATGTGCAGGAGCCCGAGGAAGCCGCAGCGGAAGCCGAAGCCGAGGGCTATCGACGTTTCGGGCTCAAACGAGAGCGCCGCGTCGTTGAGACGGAGCTTTTCAAGCGCATCGCGCAGGTCGCCGTAACGCGCACCGTCCTCGGGATAGATACCGGCATAGACCATCGGCTGCACCGCCTTGAAGCCGGGCAGCGGCTCGGCGGCGGGATTTGAGGCAAGCGTAACGGTGTCGCCCACCTGCGTGTCGCCGACGTTTTTGATCGACGCGGTGATATATCCGACGTCTCCCGCAGAAAGAAGCTCACGCTTCTGAAGCCCGAACGGCTCCATAGTGCCGACCTCGACAACGTCAAAGGTCGTTTTCGTGTTCATGAGAAGTATGCGGTCGCCGGCGCGAAGGGTGCCGTCCTTTACGCGGACATAGACCACAACGCCGAGGTAGCTGTCGTAATACGAGTCGAATATGAGGCACTTGAGCGGCGCGTCGGGGTCGCCGGACGGCGCGGGAATGTCGCGCACGACCGCCTCAAGCACCTGATCTATATTCAGCCCCATCTTGGCGGAGACTGCGGGGCAGCCCTCTGCGGGAATGCCGATGACCTCCTCTATCTCGCGGCGGCTGCCCTCGATATCGGCGGAGGGAAGGTCTATCTTGTTGATTACGGGAACTATCTCAAGCCCCGCGTCAACGGCAAGATATGCGTTTGCGAGCGTCTGCGCCTCAATGCCCTGAGTGGCATCGACCACGAGCAGCGCGCCCTCGCAGGCGTTGAGCGATCGGGACACCTCATAGTTGAAGTCAACGTGACCGGGCGTGTCGATGAGGTTCAGCTCGTACACACCGCCGTCGGGCGCACGGTAGTCAAGACGCACGGCGCGCGCCTTGATCGTAATGCCCCTCTCGCGCTCGAGGTCCATATTGTCGAGCACCTGATCCTCCATGTCGCGCTTGGCGACGGTGCCCGTTGCCTCAAGCAGACGGTCGGCAAGGGTGCTTTTGCCGTGATCTATATGTGCGATTATCGAAAAATTTCTGATATGTGTGCGGTCGGATCTCTCCATTAAAATTCCGTTGCCTTTCTGACGATTGCAGTGAGATACAATTACCTTATCTATTATATAACAAATGCGGTCATAACGCAATAGGGGATGAAAAATTTCGGTCAAAAACCTCCCCTCGGCAACACCGCGTTGACACGCGCTGTTTTTCATGGTATAATTTTCGCAGAACGGCACGTGCCTTAAAGGAGGCATACGATGAATGACGATATAATAAGAACAGAACACCTTGAAAAAAGCTTCGGCGACGTCAGGGCGGTGAACGACCTGAGCTTTCGCGTGAAGGAGGGCGAGCTTTTTTCATTTCTCGGCGTCAACGGCGCGGGAAAATCAACAACGATAAACATACTCTGCGGGCAGCTCGGAAAGGACGGCGGCAGCGTCTGTATATGCGGCGCCGACCCCGAGAAGGACTCCGACACCGTAAAGCGTTCGCTCGGCGTCGTGTTTCAGAACTCGGTGCTTGACCGCGAGCTGTCGGTGAGAGACAATCTCGAGAGCCGCGCGGCGCTCTACGGCATAAGCGGCGCGGCGTTTCGCGCGCGCCTCGGCGAGCTTGCCGGGCTGCTCGGCTTTGCCGACCTGCTACGCCGTCCGCTCGGCAAGCTGTCGGGCGGTCAGCGGCGCCGCATAGACATTGCACGCGCACTGCTGCACGAGCCGAGGGTGCTCATCCTCGACGAACCGACGACAGGGCTCGATCCGCAGACGCGCAGGCTGCTGTGGAGCGTGCTCGGCGACCTCCGCCGCAAAAAGGGGCTCACCGTCTTCCTCACGACGCATTATATGGAGGAAGCGGCAGACTCGGACTATGTCGTGATACTGAGCCGCGGCAGCATCGCCGCAGAGGGAACGCCGCTAATGCTCAAAAACCGATACACCAGCGATTTTATCACGCTGTACGGCACGGATGAGGACACCGTGAAGCGGCTCGGCGCGCCGTATGAGAAGATACGCGACGCATACCGCGTGTCGGTCCCCGGTACCGCCGCGGCGACGGAACTGATAATCGCGCACCCCGAGATATTCCGCGATTATGAGATCACAAAGGGCGGCATGGACGATGTGTTTCTTACGGTCACGGGACAGACACTGACGGGGGGTGAGGCAAAATGACGGCACTTGCGGCACTTGTAAAACGCAACATAAAGCTTTATTTCAAGGACAAGGGGATGTTTTTCTCCTCGCTGATAACACCGGTGATACTTCTGGTGCTGTATGCGACGTTCCTCAAAAAGGTGTACGACGATTCCTTCCGTGCGGCTGTCGCCGCGGCTGGAGCGACCGTCTCCGACAAGCTGCTTAACGGCTGCGTGGGCGGTCAGCTCGTCTCATCGCTGCTGGCGGTCAGCTGCGTTACCGTTGCGTTCTGCTCGAACCTTCTCATGATAAAGGACAAGACCTCGGGCGCACGGCATGACCTTACCGCGGCACCCGTGCACTACGGCACGCTCGGGCTGGGATATTACCTTGCGTCACTGGCATCCACGCTCATAGTCAGCTTTGTTTCGCTTGCCGTCTGCCTCGGCTACCTGCGGGCTGTCGGATGGTATATCACCGCGGCCGATGCGGCGCTTATGGCGCTCGACGTTCTTTTGCTGACAATGTTCGGCACGGCGCTCTCGTCATGCGTGAATTCGCTGCTGAGCACCGACGGGCAGGCGTCGGCGGTCGGAACGATCGTCAGCGCCGGCTACGGGTTCATCTGCGGCGCGTATATGCCGATATCGAATTTCGGAGAGGGACTGCAGCGGGTGCTCTCCTTCCTGCCCGGAACATACGGCACGAGCCTTTTGCGCAATCACGCCATGCGCGGCGTGTTCGACGCGATGAGCGACAAGGGCTTCCCCGCAGAGGTTGTGGACGCGATACGCGACAGCGTGGACTGCAACATTTACTTTTTCGATAAAAAGGTCGGAGAAGCGGAAATGTATATGATCCTCTGCGGCAGCGTGGTGCTGCTCATATGCCTGTGCGTCGCACTGAATATCCGCGCCGGGCGAAAGAAAAAGTAAAGAAGCGGCGAGCGTGACATCGGATAAACCGCAAGATCGCCGCTTCCGAAAAACAAAAAAACAAAAATGATAATATAGGGGAGACCGCTCCCAAAAACCAAATTTGATAATGTAGAGGAGGGTGACCCCGAGTGAAACCCGAGGTCGCCACTTCCGTGAAACAAGTACAGATTTTATTCACTAAAGTTTATCTTTTACTTTACGTCCGTTGACGGAACGTCGGATAACGGCAGCCTTCCCGTGTCCGGGAAGGTGGTGCCGCAGGCGCCG
>OCHK01000672.1_pt1 | contig 32091 bp, 30 predicted proteins | sample 1538551 | NCBI WGS metagenome assembly OCHK01 (sample SAMN04571707, study PRJEB22368) | human gut metagenome | biome: human gut; material: stool | host: Homo sapiens | place: Luxembourg | collected 2012-08-31
TAGCTCAGCTGGATAGAGCAACTGCCTTCTAAGCAGTAGGTCGGGGGTTCGAGTCCCTTAAGACGCGCCATATGGTGGGTGTAGCTCAATTGGCTAGAGCGTCAGGTTGTGGCCCTGAAGGCAGTGGGTTCAAATCCCATCACTCACCCCATAAAAAATACTGTCGCAAATAGGTTTTGAAAAGACCGATGTGCGGCAGTTTTCTTATTTTATTTGAGAATACCATACGACTTTTTCGGATAAGACACACAAGCCCGTTTTACTGACAGAAAATCCGGGATCTCCCCTGTTTCACGGCTGCGCCACATAGAGAGCGGCTCTGCTCTCCCCTACATTATCAAATTTTGCTTTTCTCTTGTTTTAGCGTGAAGGGCGACCTTGGGTTTCACCTAAGGTCGCCCTTCACATACTTTTATGCTTGGTTTTCGTGAGATACGATCAAAGCCTATTCCTTTATTATCAAGGCTCCCGAATTTTCCCGCAGCTCATACACAATATCATCACGGCATCCCCTGTCGGATCGGGGAATGGACCTGTCGCGTCCGCAAAATCACGAAAACAGGACGGAGATCGGGCAAAGGAACACCGTCAGCTCAGTGCCCCGCCAGGTCACAGAGATCGCTGTCGGGATGATGACTGACATAAAAGAAGACAGATATATACTCATCACTGCCGTCAATAGCGGTGTCATAGCTGAGCTTGCGATGTTCAAGGCACTCCGAACGGATCTCGCTTTCATCGGGTACGCAGTAGTCCACATACTCAAACTGTTCATCAAGTTCTGCGATCAGCAGGTCTATATCCTTGACCGAATCGATACGGACCAATGCCGCGCCGAAATAATTTATGCCGTTCCCGTTTCCGTTAAGCTTGCCGTAAACGCTCTTGGTTTCGACCACCTTCGCGCCCGTCCCGGATATCGTGCGGGAAAATTCTCTGACCATGGATCTGAGTATCTTGGCGTTTCTGTTCACTCCGATATATCCGGCGGAATACGCAGCCCATGTGCCTATCGCAAGTGCAAGCAGAATGACAGCGATAATAATAATGCTCCACAGCTTTTTCATGTCAAGCTTACTCCCTTTCTTGTTTGCAAAAGATAACACCATGCCGCTCTGTTCTTAACGCGGTCAAAGTCGTCATACCGCGATCCCGCACGTTGTTATAAGCCGGGGATTGCAAATCTGAAATAGCATATCGCCATGATCAAGGTCACGGCAGAAACGATAACGGCAGCCGTAACCGTCAAAGCGATTTTTTTCGCCTTTGTTTTTCCCGAGAATACGGCAAGCAGGATACTGCCGCAGATAAGGCACACGAGCCATGCTATCGGGAACAGGATAACAGATATATCCGCACTCATGGACGCCTCCGACCGTATAAACATCGCAACGGAGGCATCAAACAGCAATGCTGCCGCCGCAGAAAGGCATATCGCGGTCACTCTTCCGCCTTTATGCGCGATATTCGGCTCTGACGGGATCGACAGCATCGCCAAAAGCCACAACACGGAAGAAATAACGCCGAGTGCCGCGGCAACAAACAGAACGCCGAATATACCCATCGTCATGGCAGCTCCGATCGGTTCCTCGCCGGAGCCGTCGTATACGATCCATGCTGCGGCGCACAAAACCATGAGCGCCACCCACAGAGCCAGATGTACCGCAGATACGATCACCGCAATTTTCTTCTTCATCGTTTTTCTCCTAAGCTTGTGTAGATGACCCCGTATCACGGCACACCATCTTTTATGTCCGAGGCAGCCCTATCTCCGCGGGCAGTCTCGCGCAAACGCGAACTTCTGCTCATCGGAAAGGGCATCCCAAGTCGTAAAAACAGTGAGGAACTCATCAGCCCGCACAATGTTGCACTTATCTATGACGTGCAGGTGCTTAAGAAATTCGGCAATTATCGCCTTTTTCTCGTTTGCGGTTATGCTGTGAAACCGACTTTCGGGCAAGATCACAAATGCCGCCGGGCGATCGTAGCGTTGGCTCCAGCCGTAATAAACATTGCCGCATACAGCTATCACCTCGGGCAGAGCATTGAAGTTTTTCATTTCACGGCTCAGATAGTGCCACAATGCAAGACTGTCAAAAGACTCGGCCGATATATAGCACTTGTCTGTCGCGGGACCGGCGGGGCGGATGACCTTACTCATGTCACACTTGCCTTTTACGCTTTTATTCCAAACGTAATATCTTGCTTCTTCCTGTGAATAAAAACGCGGATAATCGATCTGCTCTCCGTTTGCAGCCACCGCATTTTTAAAGATACGCAGAATGTCGTCGTTGTACCGCTTTATGAGATCGTCGGGATTACCGAACCCACGCAGATACATGTTTATAAAAAGCAGGTTGACAAGACGGGCGTTTGCCGGGTCGATCACCTGCGTGGCGCAAGACGGATCATCGAAAAGAACCTCCTGCCCCGAATCACAATAACAGGCGACGATATCAATGCCGAGCTGTTTTTTTACCTCCGCCATAAAATCGAGAGCCACTTGAGAATGCTCTGCTTCTCCCCAATTTACTATCTGAACTATATCGGTCTTTGTCAATTCCATAACTTCGGTCTTCCTCTCGTCTCAAAATCGCTTACATTAAGTCGATCTCATTTGCAGCAAACATCGCCATACCGTGCCGTGACCGAAAGATGCCATGTCGCCGCCTGTTCTAAATAATGCCCTCGGCATTACAGGCGGAGTGCTGCCGCAGATGGGACATCCGGCGAGTGGAAAGGAAGAATCCTCCTCCGCTGTGAACAGTATAGCACGCGTATGATCGTTTGTCAACAGGTTTTTATCGAAATACGGCAAAAAAATATTCTTTTTCATTCGGATGCGGCGTGGACTGAATGAAGCGCAATATAAGGTATAAAAAATTCAGAAAAAGCCATTCGTTTGCATTATAGCAGATTTTTCATGACACGTAAATATATTTTCGAGATTTATATCTGATTTTTACCTCAATGTGAGGATATCATCGACAAAACGACCTTTTCCGCGCGCCGGGCTGCTGCCCGGCGGCATTCGGAAAAGGTCGTTTTCGTTTATTTGCCGTTATTTTGCTTTTTTGTCCCGTATTCGGTCTTACACCGCGTCGGCGGAGTAAATGTATATCGGCAGCGGGAGCCACAGGTGGGCAAAGGCGGGCAGGCGGTCACGCTCGGGGCAGAGCGGCGCAAACAGCACGTTCATTGCCGTGAGGTGGTCATATTCCGCGTCGGGCGCCTTATCGGTGCGCGCGACCGAGGTCTCTCCGTCCTTTACGCTCACGGTGATGTTCTCATCCCTCGCTCTGCCGTGAATGAGCAGAGTCAGCTCGCCGTCGGGCAGCGGAGCGCCGGCGGTCACAGCCTTAAGACGCATGAACGCGCCGACGGTGCGCTCGTAATTCAGCACCGAGAAGGATTTTTCGGGAGACACGCTGTACCACTCGCAGATGCGGCAGAGCTTTTCGGCATATCCGGGCAGGAAGGGCGGCAGATTGACGGTGAGTTTGCCGCGTCCCACAGCGTCGAACAGCGCAACGGTGAACTCGGCAATGCGGCTCTCGTCGGCAACGACGAGCTCGCTCACGTTCTCGCCGTTCACGACGGCATATCCGGTGCACACGTCGTCAGCCACACCGTACCATACCGCCGCGCCCCACGAGGTGAGGATATCGTAAAGTCTTTCGCGCTTTCTTATGCCGTAGAAAGGCAGAGTTTTTGAAAGCGTAAAGATATGGTCGAGCGCCGTGGCGTCGGCATTGCTTATCTTGCGCACAGCCATTGCGTGTGTGCGCGGATAGCCGAAGGTGTGGCGCATATTGTCGGAATTGAAGCTGAGAGAAAGGCTCTCCCCTGCCTTATCGTATGAAAAATAATTGTATCTCTGACGTCTGCCGCCGAGAGTGGAAAAGTCGATTCCGTCGCGTATCATGTCGTCAACGGCTTCGTTCATGAGCTTGCGCATATATCCGTGCGAGCGCGCATACGGATGCACGGCTACGTTCCCTATGCCGCGGGTGCGCAGCACCTCGCCGGCGACCGACACGTCAAGATCGAACGCGCCGACGGCTGCCTTCAGTTTGCCGTCATCGACCGCAACGTAGGAATTGCCGGCGGGGTCATCTTCGGGGCGGTAGAGCTTGGGCAGCAGCTTTTTGAAGTCGCTCGAGTTTCCGTTGAAGCCGAAAACATAGTTGATGAAGTCCATATAATCGTCGTAAAGTCCGGCATATCCCTTGCCGTAATAGATATTTTTGTCAAGTTCGCTCATTGTTTAATCTCCCTTTTGCATAAGTTTAATAATCTTTTGATTAGTGCTTAATTTCACGGTATGCTTGTTCAGCATCTTATGCGGTCGAACATATTTTTTTATTCTGCTCAGTCGCAGACCGCCTTCTTCATTTGTTTGCAAATATCAACGGCATCTTTTAAATCGTCCAAATCAAATATTTTGATAATTCTCCTTTCCGCCGTTATATACTTATATACAGAATACATATCTATAACAAACATATAGTTCTTTTCAAAGTCATATTCTTTTTGATTTCGACCATCTGCCAAGATAACATAATCAGCATAAACATACTGATTTAGTTGAGAAATTAGGTCTCTTTCTAATTCTATGTTTAACTTCACCTCAAACAAAATCTTTTTGCCGCAGAATTCTATGATATTATCAACACGCGCAAACGGAGTTGACGGAGAAAAGCACTGGCACTCCCGATAGCACTTTTTCCCGGATAACACCTTGAGAAAATAATCAACATAATACGATCGGAAATCTGCCTCCAGCAAAAATCTTTTTCGACGTGCTCTGTTAATAGTCAAAAAGTTATCAATATTTGTTTTGAAAAGAGCATCATCTCCAATTTTATCATTTAGAAAATAGTCCGGAAGATATCTATTTTTTGAAACAATAATATTTTTTAACTTTTCATACTCTTTTGACGGTAATTGAGTAGTGGCACTTTGACGAGAAACAAGTATAAAAGAGTTGAATTCAGAGATATCTATCGGAACATTCAATAAGCAAATATCACACACCTTTGCATATATGCGTCCGGACCAGTGACGGGGATAATCATCGGAATTATCATATTCCGGAGGACTGTCTATTCGACCGATGGCGAATATTTTGCCGCCATACTTTGAGTATAGTGTTCGTGCCCTTTTTAGCCATTCAAATATGAGATCTTTGTTATGTGTTTCATCGTCTATGTTTTTAGCTGCTGTTTCTAATTTTCTAATCCATTGTATTGCTGTCTTTGCATGAAAAAACAATACTATATCATCAATCGCGCTGCTGCGAGGTACCGTCCAAATCACATATCCGTTTTCAGACTCATTTATTATATCTTCAACATTATAGTGCTCGTTTTGGTAAATAAATGTTTCAAGCTCGTTTATACTTTTGGGGAAACTTATATTATTGATGTGTGCGCTAACATATTTATGCTGTGTGTTATCATTTGGTATATAATCAGTGTTCATATTGTCTATCACAGCAAGCGATGTACTCATAGCGCAAGCTCTCCCTTACATAACATTCCACACAATACATCAACGGAAATAACTATACAAGTCTGAAATGCAATAATTATATTATATCCATCGTCATTTTACGCGCGGGACGGCAGAGGCAGACCGTCGCGTCTGGGTATACGGCTCGCACAGACACCTCAGCCGCTGCGGCGTCCTTCTCATCCGCAAACAGCGCAAACACGGAGGGACCGCTGCCGCTCAGCAGCGCGTATCCGCCGTGACTGCGGCAGATATCCGCTATCGCGTTGGCGCCGAGCGTCTCGGCGTATGAAAGCGCACCGAAGGCGTTGTAGAGCCGCGCGCCCACGCGGTCAAGGTCGCCGCTCCTCAGCGCGGCAAGCATCCTGTATGCCCGGCGCGGCAGAAAAGCGTCGTCTCCCTCCCTTGTGCGGTCGATCTCGCGGTATGCCTCGGGCGTGAGCACGCCCTCGCCGCGCTTGGCTATAAGGATATGGCAGTCGGGCATCGGCGCGCATGGGGTCAGCCGCTCGCCTATACCGCGTGCCAGCGCCGTGCCGCCGTCAAGGCAGAATGGCACATCGGCGCCGAGACGCGCGGCAAGCGCGTGCAGCTTTTTATCGTCAAGCACGCCGTCGTATATCGCATTCAGCGCATAAAGCACTGCGGCACCGTCGGTGCTGCCGCCCGCAAGCCCCGCTGCTATCGGGATGCGCTTTTCTATCACTATATCCGCGCGCGGCTCGCTGCCGCTTTCCGCAAAGAAAAGCGCCGCGGCGCGGGTATCCCCTCGGGGACCTCTTCTCCCGCGCACACGGTAACGGTATCGCAGAGAGTCACCGACTGCATCACACTTTCGATGTCGTGATATCCGTCGGCGCGCCGCGCGCCGACCTCAAGGAACAGATTTATTTTTGCATTTGCATTTATTCTGATTTTTTTCATCTGCCGAACTCTTGTTTTTACTGTCCCGCAGGGACAATTAATAATACCATATTCCGCCCGCTTTTTCAAGTGGCAAACACAAAAAAGAAAACAAAACACGGCAGAGACCGCCCGCACGGGTCGTCTCTGCCGTGTTTTATATATTATTTGGAACCTTCCGCGCCGAAAATACTGAGCTGCTGTGCTCTTCTTTCGGCGTTGTATTTATCGAGCAGCGCGTGGATCTTCTTAACGGGGTCAAGGATGAGGCTTATCGACTCGTCGTGATTCAGCGTATCGATGATGTAGGATACATACTTGCACATATTGACCTCGACGTACCACGGACGCGTCTTTATATCCGGGTCGGTGTAGATGAGGTTGGTGGTGAACACCTTGTCGAACAGACCTTCCTCATACGCGCGGTCAAAGCCTTCAAGTCCGTTTGTGAAAAGTCCGAAGGTTGCAAAGCTGAATATGCGCTTTGCACCGCGGCTCTTTATCTGACGTGCAACGTCAAAGAAGGATTCGCCCGAGGAGATCATATCGTCAACGATGATGACATCCATGCCGGTGAGGTCTCTGCCGAGGTACTCGTGAGCAACTATGGGGTTGCGACCGCCGACTATGCGCGAATAATCGCGGCGCTTGTAGAACATACCCACGTCAAGACCGAGAACAGACGAAAAATACATGCATCTGCCCATCGCGCCCTCGTCGGGCGAAATGATGATGAGCTTGTCGTTTTCGAATTCGATATCGGGGACCACGCGCACGAGCGCCTTGGTCATCTGATATGTCGGGCGGTAGTTGTCAAAGCCCATAAACGGTACCGCATTCTGCACGCGGTCGTCATGCGCATCAAAAGTGATAAGGTTGCGCACGCCGATGGTCTCAAGCTCGCGCAGCATCATTGCACAGTCAAGTGACTCACGCGAGGCGCGCTTGTGCTGTCTGCCCTCATAGAGCATGGGCATTATGACCGAAATGCGTCTTGCCTTTCCCTCGACCGCACCGACGATACGCTTAAGGTCGGCATAATGGTCGTCGGGGCTTTTTTCGTGAGCCTTACCGCGCATTTTATAGGTAACGCCGTAGTTGAACATATCGCAGATGATGTAAAGGTCAAGCCCGCGAACCGAACGGGTGACAAGTCCCTTTGCTTCTCCGCTGCCGAAACGGGGACACTCCGCACCGACCAGAAAGCTCTCTCTGCTTCCGCGCCATTCTCTGATGTAATTATCGACCTGCGCGGTAAAGCCCTCGCAGCCCTCCATCCCGATGATACCGAGTTCTCCGTATAGAATATCCTTCATACATCCCCCACAAATTTGTTTATTCAATTACAGAGCAGACCTTTCCGAGCCTGCAACACATACATATTAATTATAGCATAATTCCCGCCGGTTAGCAATATATTTTGCGTCTGTTATTGCGGCAAAAGGAATTTTTCGTCGAATTTCCGAACGCGGGGCGCGGGGCGGCGCCGTTATTTGTCATAATAACAAGCGCGCGCCGCGCTGCGCCGCCGTCAGAGCGAATGTTCGCTGCGTGCGGCGACAAGGCGTTCGAATTTTTCATAAACGCCGTCGTATGTGCTGGGGGCGGACTTCGGCTCGAACACCGAAGTCGGGAATGAGCGGCGCACGAGCTCGCGCGCCTCTGCCGCGCTCATTTTTTCGGCTGCCATGAGCTGGACCGCAATGTTGCCCACCGCGGTAGCCTCTGTGGGTCCCGCCACGACGGGGAGCCCGCATATATCGGCGGTGATGCTGTCGAGCAGCGTGTCGCGCGAACCGCCGCCCACTATATTTATCGCCGTGGGTCTGAAGCCGCAAAGCTCCGCCACTCCCTCTATCGTGCGGCGGTAGCAGAGCGCAAGGCTGTCGAAGATGACTCTTACCGTCTCGCCGGGAGTTTTTGGCACATACTGCCCTGTTTTGCGACAATATTCGGCGATCCTGCCGGGCATATCGCCGGGCACCGCAAACACCGGCGCATCTGGATCGATCACCGAACGGCAGGCGGGCCTCTGCCCTCGCGTCTCCACTGGCGGCGGGATTCCTGAAGCAGCCAGAGCCCCATGATATTCTTGAGAAATCTGATCTTTCTGCCGACGCCGCCCTCGTTCGTGAAGTTCAACGCGAGCGTTTCGGGCGTAATGACAGGCTCATCGGTCTCGGTGCCGAGCAGCGACCATGTGCCGGAGCTTATGTATACGAATTTCTCATCCTTTTTCGCGGGGACGGCAAGCACCGCCGACGCCGTGTCGTGGGATGCGATGCTCACGACCTCCGCGCCGCAGCCGCCGACCTCGGCACCGACATCGCCGCGCACATTTCCGAGCGATGTGCCGGGATGAACGAGCGGTGCGAAAAAGTCACGCTCGAGCCCGAGGGCTGACAGTATCTCAGCCGAAAAGTCGCGTTTTTTTGCGTCAAGCAGCGCACCTGTCGATGCCACGGTATATTCGCACGCCATATTTCCCGTCAGGAAATACCCGAGCAGGTCGGGGATGAAGAGCATCCTCGCGGCGCCCGCAGCGGTGCCGTCCCGCCTGTCGGCGTAAAGCTGATAGACGGTGTTGAAGTCAAGAAGCTGTATGCCCGTTATGCCGTAGAGCTTTTCGTTCGGCATAACGCGTTCGCCGAATTCGCTTATGATCCCCTCGGTGCGGCGGTCGCGGTAATGAACGGGATTGCCGATGAGCCGTCCGTGCGCGTCCAGCAGTCCGTAATCGACGCCCCATGTATCGATGCCTATCGAGCGCAGCTCGCCGCCCGCAGCGGCACGGATGGCATTTTTGCTCTCCGCATACAGCCTGAGGATATCCCATGTAAAGCGCCCCGCGACCATCTGCGGTTCGTTGGGAAATCTGTGTACCTCGCGCAGCGAAAGCTTTTCGCCGTCGTAGCTGCCGACAATGCCGCGCCCGCTTGAAGCGCCGAGGTCAATACCGAGAAGATCAAGAGTTTTTTTCATAAAGTATGCTCCGCCTTTGAAATGAATATACTACAAATTAATTAAGGAAGGTTTTCGGGTCATCTGAGCTCGACAACGGTCACACCGCCGTCGCCCTCGCCGTACTGTCCTATGCGGTACGCCGCAATGCGACCGTCGCCCTTCAGCATTTTCCACAGCGCCTGCCTCAGTGCGCCGGTGCCTTTGCCGTGAATGAGGCGCACCGTGTGGAGCCCTGCAAACATGGCATCGTCAAGGTAGCGGTCGACCGCCATCCATGCCTCGTCGCCCGTCATACCGCGAAGGTCTATCTCGTCCGAGCAGGCGCGGCTGACAGTCGTTGCGCAGAATTCCTTTGCGGTCTTTTTCTGCCCCGTGCCGTCGGTGACCATGACAACATCGTCAAGCAGCTTGAGGTTGCCGAGCTTGGTCTTTGTTCTGATGCCGCCTGCCTGGACCGAAACATTACCGGAGCGATCGGGGTCGGCAAGCAGCACGCCCTCCTGCTTTATATTGCGGATATATACCTTGTCGCCCTTGTGCAGAGCGCGCGGAAGGACATATCCGTCGTCCTCCTCCGCGTCAACGGGATTGAATTTATCCTCGTTTTCTTTGAGGTGCTCGCGTATCCTGCGGCGTGCAGCCTCAAGTTCTTCACCGAGACGCTCGCTGTCGCGTGCCTTTTTGACCTTTTCAAGCTGAGAGAGCACATATTCGCTCGATATCTTCGCACCCTCGATAAGCTGAGCCGCTTTCTTCTCCGCAGCGGCGGTCTGACGTTCCGCCTCGGCAGCGCGTGCGCGGATCTTTGCCTCCGCCTCGTGCTTGAACTTTTCGTACTCCTCGCGCAGTCTTGCAGTCTCCTCGCGGTTGCGCTCCATCTCCATGCGGCTCGCTTCGAGCTTGTCTATGACGTCCTCAAAGCGGCGGTCGTCGGAGCTGACCTCTTCGGCAGCGCGGTCTATGATGTGCTCGGGCAGTCCCAGCCGCTTGGATATCGCAAACGCATTCGATCTGCCCGGCGTGCCTATCGTCAACTTGTAGGTCGGCTTCAGCGTTTCGACATCGAACTCACATGAGGCGTTGGTCACACCGGGTGTGCTGAGTGCGTAGGATTTCAACTCGGCATAATGTGTGGTCGCCGCGCAGAGCGCTCCTTTTTCGCGCACCTCGCGGATAACTGCTATGGCGAGCGCCGCGCCCTCGATGGGGTCGGTGCCGACGCCCAGCTCGTCAAACAGCACGAGTGCGCCCGGCGTCAGCTCTTTAACTATCGAAACGATATTGACCATGTGCGCCGAAAAAGTCGAAAGCGACTGCTCTATGCTCTGGTCGTCGCCGATATCGACGAGCACGCGGTCGCACACGGCAACGGACGAACGCTCGTCGGCGGGAATGTGCAGTCCCGACTGCGCCATGAGCGTGAAAAGCCCGAGCGTTTTGAGCGTAACGGTCTTGCCGCCGGTGTTCGGACCGGTGATTATCATCGTGTCATAGCTGCCGCCGAGCGCAACGTTCACCGGCACGACCTTATCCTTGGCTATGAGCGGGTGACGCGCGCCGATAAGCTCGATGGTCCTTTCGGACCCCGTCGTGATGCGCGGCTGCGCGCCGTCCATTTTTTCGGAAAGCCCCGCACAGGCAAAATAAAACGCCAGTTCGTCGATATTCGCAACATCGTAGCGGAGTATCGCCGCGCGCTGCGCGGTCTCGGCGGAAAGCTCGGCAAGTATACGCTCTATCTCATGCTTTTCCTTTGCTTGAAGCTCGCGTATCTCGTTGTTCGTGTCAACGACCGCCATGGGTTCGACGAAAATCGTAGCCCCCGATGCCGACGTGTCGTGAACAAGCCCCTTTACGTCGTTTTTGCATTCTGCGCGGACCGGCACGACATATCTGCCGTTGCGTATCGTGACGATGCTGTCCTGAAGATATTTTGCGTATGATCCGCCGGTGTATTTTGAGAGCAGATCCTTCACACGCGCGGTCGCCGCGCGTATCTTGCGCCTGATGTCGGCAAGGGCGGGAGACGCGTCGTCGGCTATCATCTCCTCCGAAATAATCACACGGCATATTTTGTCCTCAAACGGACGGTCGGCATCAAGCCTGCCGAATATCTCGTCAAGCACGGTCTCAAACGTGCGGTCGGTGCGGCTGTATTCTATGATGCCGCGCGCCGTGCGCAGTATGTTTGCAACGTCAAGCAGCTCGCGTGCCGTCAGCACCGCGCCCTTTTCGGCACGTTCGCATACCGCATCTATGCTCTTTATCATTCCGAACGACGGATAGCCCTTGTACCCGACAAGCTTTTTTGCATCTGTCGTGAGCCTCTGACGGCGCAGGATGTGCACCTCGTCGTCGTCCGGCACAAGCACCAGTGCCATTGCCTTTGCGCCCTCTGTGTGAGCGCACTCGGCAAGCATATATCTTATCTTATCAAATTCAAGTGATGTTACTGTTTTATCCGGTAAATACATTTCAAATCTCCGAAATCACATATTACGTATCTCGTTGTAGAGCGCAAGGGAGGCAAACCCGCGCTCAAGGTGGTGTGTTATATATGTGCTGCCGACGGACGAAAACGTTTCAAGATCGGCGTCCTCCGAAAGCGAAAAGGCAAACATACGCTCCGGCATGGCGGTCAGCACATACTTTATCGCGGCGAGCACCGAACGGTTGACCGGAAGAAGTATCGAACGCACGCCGTCGCTGTCCACCGGTATCACGTCGGAGGGCAGGGCTGCATCACGTTCAAGCCTGCCTGCAGCGCATGAAGCACACATGAGCGCACCGTTCATTACGTCGATGTAGCATATGCCGCCATCGTTTGCGCACGCGGCATCTGGTGCGCCGCAGATATGGCAGTCGCCGAGCTCGGGCATATACCCCGAATACCCCGCCGCACGCCATTCGAATGTTCCCTTTATGAGGCGCTGATCCTTTATCCCGCGGCAGACGGCGTAAAGAGAGTTGAGCGTCAGCCGCAGCATATCCACCGCAGGCTCGCCCTCTCCGCTCAGCTCGCACGCAAGATCTACAAGATACTGCGCAAGATAAAGCCTCGTTATCTCCTTTTCAAGCTGCGGAAAGGACTCGATGACCTCAGCCGAGCGCAGCCACATCATGTCGCCGCGGCGGTGCAGCTCGTAGTTTGCGTATGTGAACAGCCGTGCGGGGCTCATGTACTTGTTTTTCAGCGACCGCGCGCCCTTAGCTATAACCGATATGCGCCCGTATGACGGCGTGAGCAGCGTGAGCATCTTGTCATGCTCGCCGAGCTCGTATTCGCGGACGACAAGCCCGTCCGTTGCAAAATCACGCAGCGTTTCCACTACCGCCGCCTCCTCTCGGCGCCGCGCATCGTTCAGTCTTTATCGTCTTCCTGAGCCGAAAGCCCGAAATTGCGGACAAGTCCGTCCGAATCGCGCCAGTTTTCCTTCACCTTGACCCAAAGATCAAGGAATACCTTCTTGCCGAACACCTTTTCAAGCTCCTCGCGCGCATATGTGCCGACCATTTTGAGCTGTTCGCCGTTTTTGCCGACGATTATGCGCTTGTGCGTTGCCTTTTCGCAGTATATCTCGGCACGTATGCGGATAAGCCCGCGCGTTTCGGTAAATTCCTCTATCACCACCGCAATGCCGTGCGGCACCTCGCGGTCAAGCGTGCGCAGAAGCTTTTCGCGGATTATCTCCGACGCATACTGGCGCGACGGCTGATCCGTGCTGATGTCGTCGGGGTAAAACCAGTCTGATTCGACAAGGAAATGCGACAGCTCGTCCACGACCTCACCAACGGCGCGCCCGTTCTTGGCGCTTATCGGCACCACCGCGTCAAAATCATGCAGCGCGGCATATGCGGCAATTGTTTTTGCTATCACGTCACGGTTGTAAAGATCGACCTTGTTGAGCGCAAGCACCGACGGCACGCCGCTCGTCTTGAGATATGCGATAACGTCGCGCTCGACCTGCGATATCTCCTTACCCGCGTCGGCAACGAGCAGCACGCAGTCGCCGTCCTGCATGGCATCCCGCGCGCTTCTCACCATTGCATCGCCGAGCCTGTTCTGCGGGCGGTGGATGCCGGGCGTGTCAAGGAACACATACTGGTCGTCGCCGACGGTATGGATGCCGACGATCCTGCCGCGCGTCGTTTGCGGCTTGCTTGACACAATGGCGACCTTCTCGCCGAGGATGCGGTTCATGAGCGTTGATTTGCCCACGTTAGGTCTGCCGACTATTGAAATAAATGCTGTTCTTTTCATGTATACGCGTCCTTTTTCATTCGTTGACGGTGAGTCCGAGTATTTTCATTATGTCGCGCTGGCGGCGGCGCATATCGAGCTCGTCCGCCTCTCCGCGTTCGTGATCGTAGCCCATAAGATGCAGCGCCGAATGTACGCAGAGGAACGCCGTCTCACGCTCGAAGGAATGCCCGTAAAGCTCTGCCTGAGAACGTGCGCGTTCAAGTGAGAGCACAACGTCGCCGAGCTGATATCTCTCCCCGTCAAAGGCAGACTCGATGTCTCCGCCGTCAAAGAGCGGAAAGGAGAGCACATCCGTCGCGCGGTCGATGCCGCGATATTCCCGGTTGTATTTTCTTATGCCCGCGTCGGAGACGAACGTCACCGACACCTCGGCATCGCCCGTGACGCCCTCATATTCGAATGCGGCGGTGAGCGCACGCTTCACCAGACCGCGCAGCGCGTCATCGACCTTTTCCTTGCGCTGACGGTTGCTAAAATCAATATACAGTTCCATTGCCGTTACCTTCTTTTATGTCCTGTTCTTATCCGATGCGGGGCGGTGATATTTCTTCGGCGCCTGCCCGCCGTCGCGCCGTGCGCCGCGGCGTTCCGACTCGCGGCGGCTGTTTTCGCGCTCGTATTTGTCATACGCAAGTATTATCTTCTGCACGAGCTTATGCCGCACAACGTCGCGCTCGGTAAAGCGGTGAATGTTTATATCCTCGATTCCGTCAAGGATGTGCACCGCAGCCCAAAGCCCGCTCTTCTGTCCGTCGGGCAGATCGGTCTGCGTCAGGTCGCCCGTCACGACAGCCTTTGAGCCGTTGCCGAGACGTGTGAGGAACATTTTCATCTGCTCGAATGTCGCGTTCTGCGCCTCGTCAAGTATGATAAAGGAATCGTCGAGCGTTCTGCCGCGCATATAAGCGAGCGGCGCGACCTCAATGACCTGCTTTTCGACACAGCGCTGATAATTTTCGGCGCCCATCATCTCAAACAGCGCGTCATACAGCGGGCGCAGGTAGGGGTCTATCTTGCTTTGCAGGTCGCCGGGCAGAAAACCGAGCTTTTCGCCCGCCTCTATCGCGGGGCGGGTGAGGATTATACGGCTCACCTGCTTTTCGCGCAGCGCCTTTACCGCCATTGCAACGGCAAGAAAGGTCTTGCCCGTGCCGGCAGGACCCACGCCGAGGACTATGGTATTTTTTCTTATCGCCTCGACATACTGCCGCTGTCCGACGGTCTTCGGCTTTACGGGCTTGCCCTTCGACGTCAGACAGATGCAGTTTTCGTCAAATGCCGCAAGCTCGGCGCCGCGGCCGTCCTTTATCATTGAGGTGATGTATATCACCGTCTGCTCGCTGAGCGCGCCCATGCCCGATGACGCACGCTTCAGCGCCTCGACCGTTTCGGCGGCAAGCGCAACGGCATCTGCCGAGCCGCCGCTTATCACGAGCGCATCGCCCTCTCCGCTCTCCGAGGCGCGGTTGTGCACAGCAACACCGAAAGCGTCCTCGACTATCTTCATATTCGCGTCAAACGCGCCGAAAAGCCTTGCGGTCTCGGCTGCCGAACCTGTATATACGATCTTTTGCTCTTTCTGTTCCATTTTTCCGACTTCCCAATAAGGATTTTCCCATTTTATTATATCACAACACGCGCGTTTTGTCACGCTTTTTTGCGGAATTACGCATTTTTACGGTCGATTTATCCGTCGCCGCCCGTCAAAAAGACAAATCCCTGCGGCACGGCGATATTTTCGACGGCAACAAGCTCACAGCGCAGCGTTACCGCATCCTCTCCCACCTCGCGCACGACGGTCTTTCTCACCGGGTAGGCGCCGCCGGAAAGTGCGTCGGAAATGCGGCGCGACAGCTCAAAATCCGCAAGGCGCTCCGCCTCCGCGCCGCTGCGCACCGCCTCCTCCGCCGAATATCCCACTCGCTTTACCCTGTCTATACCGACGGGTATCACCTTGCCGCCCGGCAGCCTCGGCATATTCCTCTCGCTCACTGTGTCGCTGTCATGCTCCGCGCCGCCGCTTTTTGAAAAAAGTTTTATCTCCTTTGAAAAGAATATAAGCGATATCTCCTCGTCCTCACGCCCGTCGGGGACATTCCTTTCATACCTGTACGGGACGGTCACCGTGATCTCGCGCACCGTTTCGGCACGCACCTCGCCGCGCGCCCTCGTGATCCTCACCCCGATGCGGGTGCTGTCTATCACCCCGCTGACGAGCAGGTCGCCCTTCTTTACCGACTGTCCACGGCTGACCGCAGGCTTGCCTGCAATGATCTCGGTGCCCGTGATAAGCCCGTCGCACGCCGCTATGAGATTTTCGCCGTCATAGCCGCCGTCCGGCTCATCCTCCTTCGGCGGATCGAGCTGCTCGCGCACCTCTATCACCGCAGTCGTGCCGCGTATGTTCACCGCAGCCCATGCCAGCTTATCGCTCGATTTTACCGCCACCCCGAGCTCCGCAAAAAGCGCTTCGGTCTCGGTGGATGTAAGAATATCGCGGCACCCGGTAACGCGCACGTCCCATATCACGCTCTCGCCGAGTATGAGGATAAAAAGCGCCGCGAGCGAGCCCGCGATAAGCCCGGCGCGGCGGATGAGCGTTTTCTTCATCGCCGGCAGACCGTATACCGTGCGCACACTGTGCCCTATCCCGGCCGCATCGCAAAGCACCGCGAGCCGGTGCGCCGTCCGTGCCGAGCAGAAAAGCACTGCCGTGCCACCGGGCTCTCCGCCGGTTTCACCGTCGGTCTCGCTGCCGGTGACGGTAAAGCCGCGGTACACGAGCCGCACCTTCATAAGAATGTTCAGCAGCCGTACCGCGTCGCCCTCTGCGACCGAAAAGCGGCATACACCCGCAAAAAAGTCGATAAGCCTCATTTTTCGCCCGCCTTCCCCGTAAATGCCGAGAAGGAAAGACCGTCGATCTCTCCGTTGATGCCTATCTCGGCGTTGAAATATGTCGTGCAGCAGAGCCGCCTGCCCGTAACGGTCAGCTTCGCTCCGCTTACGAGCAGCCCGATACATTCGGCGGAGTACGAAAGTATGCGCTCGCAGCCGGTTATGTAAAGGTCGTTTCTGCCGCGCAGCTCGACGGTAAGACCGCCGCACAGAACATCTGCGGGAATATCAAAACGGCGGCTGAGCAGTTCCGCCAGAGGTATTTTCTCTCCGGTCCTTCCCGAACGTGTTCTTCTTTTTTTCATGTCTGCCCCATACCGCCCTTCCGTATCACCGCGGCGGATATAATCGCCGCCCGCGCCGAATAAGATATCAATGAATATTATGCGCCGGAGGCAATTGTAATGAATAACGGAACAAGGGCAGACAGGTTCGCCGCAATGACCGCGCCGCGCACGGTGGCTGCGGCACTTGCAAGTCTTTTTTTCATCGCCCTTCTGCTGCGGAATCCCGATATCCCGATAAAATACGTCTCGCGCGGGCTTACGCTCTGCACCACTGCGGTGATACCAACGCTTTTTCCCTTTATGGCGCTCTCCGAGCTTCTCGTAAGGACCGGTGGGGGCGAGCTGATGGGGCGTCTGCTGCGCCGCCCGATGCACGCGCTGTTCGGGCTGTCGGGAGCGGGGAGCTGCGCGTATCTCCTCGGTGCGGTATGCGGCTTTCCCGTAGGAACGCGCGCCGCCGTTATGCTTTACGACCGCGGGCTTATGACGCGGCGTGAAACGGAACGGCTCGTGACCTTCTGCAACTATCCGTCGTCGGCGTTCATGATAAGCGCCGTCGGCACCGCGCTGTGGCATGACCGCCGACTCGGCGCGGCAATGTACGTGTCGGTGCTGCTTGCGGGCACGCTCTGCGGCATTGCGGGCGGCATACCCGCACGCATAGCAGAAAAAAAGTCGGGGAATGCCGCAGCGCCCCTGCCCGCGATAAGAAAACCGGAGCCGAGCGCACTGCCCGACTCCGTTACCGCCGCAGCGCTCTCAACGCTCAACGTATGCGCCTATGTCGCATTTTTCTCCTGCGTCGTAGGCTGCATTTCGTGCATCATCTCGCGATTTTCCCCGTCGAGAACGACCGAGGCGGTGATCTATTCTCTTTTCGAGGTGACCTCGGGCGCCGCCGCATCGTCGGCGGTCAGACCGACCGGAGTCGGGATACTCCTCTGCACCGCCGCAGCGGGCTGGTCGGGGCTTTCGGTGCATATGCAGATATTTTCCGTCTGCTCGTCGGCCAAAAACGCGCGGCCGCGACTCGGCGGATATCTCATATCAAAAGCCGTGCAGGCTCCGCTTTCGGCGCTTATAATGCTCGCCGCGATGAAGCTGTTCCCATCCCTCGCACAGTCTGCGGCTCCCACGGGGACGTTTACTCCGCACGGCACGGGCATGACTGCATTCTCGGTCGCGGTGCTGATCCTTTTTCTTTCGGCTCTCGCCGCTGCGGTGATAACGAAGCTCGCCAAGAGAAAACAAGTAAAGGAAAAAGCGTGAGTTCAGCGCACGACCGGCTCGGCATTGCCCGCATTTTCCGGCGGCAGAGGGTATCTGCCGAGGCATTCACGCACGCGTGCCGAAAAATCCTCGCCCGCACGAATGTCGCGCAGCCTTTCGTGAGCAGCGCCGACCGATGCGCCTGCCGCAAGGTCTGCGGCGTGATCTGCCGCTCTTTCGAGTGATATCAGTATCTCGTCGGCATATATGCTGCCGCGCGCGTCTCCGAGACCGACCATGCGAGCCACGCATCTTCTGCCCACCTCGTCGGTCAGCCTATCTACAGCTTCCTCGAGAGGCTCGGTCTCCTCGGCGCTTCCGCCGCCGACAACGCCGTCAAGCAGATCGGTCACAGCGCGGCGGCAGACCTCTATCTCAGCGGCTGTCGCCGCATCGAAGGTAAAGCCCTCGCCCGCCATTTTCTCAGCGATCCCGGAAATATCGAGCGCGTGGTCTCCTATCCGCTCGGCGTCGCCGACCGCCCCGTAAAGAGCATATATCCCGTCGCACAGTCTTTTTCCCGGCCGCCCGTCCGACAGCTTTATGAGGTATGATCTTATCGAATCCTCGTATGAGTCTATGAGACGCTCGGTTTCGGCTATCTTTTTCTGCCGTTCCGCATCAAAGCCGTCGAGCTGCCGCGCAGCCTCGGAAAGATTCTGCGCCGCAAGCTCAAGCATACGCAGAAAAGCCGCCCTTGTCATCGAATACGCAAACGCGGGTGCGGAAAGAAAGCGCTCGTCGAGTATCGAATACCCGGCGAGCCGACGTGCCCGCGTCGGCTCCCGGGACCGTCAGCACGGCAAGCTTTACGAGCAAACGCGGGAACGGCAGCAATATCAGCGTCGAAAAGACATTGAAGGCTGTGTGCATCACCGCTATCGAAAACGCGTCGGCAGGCGCGCCGAGGTATGCCGAAAAAACCCCGGAAAGGCGCAAAAGCCCCGAGGCGGCAAGCGCCGCACCCGTGCCGATAAGATTGAAATAAAGGTGGATGAACGCCGCGCGGCGCGCGTTTTTTCCCGCCCCGAGACCGGACAGCAGTGTGGTGACGCAGGTGCCGATGTTCTGACCGAGGATTATCGGCAGTGCCGCGCCGCGCGTCAGCACTCCCGAGGCGGCAAGCGCCTGAAGAATGCCGACCGATGCCGAGGACGACTGTATTACCGCCGTCAGTAGCGCTCCCGCCGCAATTCCCGCTACGGGGTTGCCGAAAACGGTGAGGATTCGGGTGAATTCGGGCACGGCGGCAAGCGGCTTTACCGTTCCGCTCATCAGCTCCATGCCGAAAATAAGCACCGTAAAGCCTAAAAAGGCATATCCGAGGTCGCGGCGGCGGTCGCTTCGCGGGTTCATCACAAGCACCGTTCCGACCGCCGCGAGCAGAGGCGCGAATGCCGTCGGGCTGAGAAGCCCCAAGACTCCTCCGCCGCCGAGCTGCGTCAGCGAGAGCAGCCATGATGTGAATGTCGTTCCGAGATTTGCGCCCATTATAACGCCGACCGACTGAGAAAGCGTCATGATGCCCGAATTGACGAATCCCACGACCATGACCGTAGTGGCGCTCGAGGACTGTACCAGCGCCGTAACGAGCGCACCGAGCGCGACGCCGCGCAGCGGCGTTTTGCAGAGCCTGCCGAGCCACCCCTGCGGCTTGCCGCCGCTCATGCGGCGAAGGTTTTCGCCCATAATGTTCATTCCGAACAAAAACATACAAAGACCGCCGACAAAATCAAGAACCGAAAATATATATATACTCACGACCGCAACCTTCCGCAAACACAAATGATATTTACGTTATTATGCCCGCAAAAGGGCAAAAAAATCCCGCCGCTTGCCGCGGCGGGATCTGTATTTATGTAGCTTTATGCGTTATCGGTCACTGCAGGATCTTGATGCCGCCGATGACGGGCAGCTCTTTCACCTTGCCCTGAGCGGCATTGACGATACCGATTATGGCAAGGGCGAGAGTGACGATGCTGCCGAGCGCGCCCACTACCCCGAAAACACCGCCGATGAAGTGGATATTCTTGAGAGCCGAGATAATGCTGAAGCCTATCTTAACGATAAGGAGCACGAGCCCCTGATTTGCATGGAAACGCGCGAATCTGGAATTCTTTGCGGCAAAGATCGGAACGAGAACAAGCAGTCCGAAATAAGCGAGAATGCCCATCGTCTTGTTGCTCTGAATGTCCTTCTGATCGTATCCCGATGTTGTGTCGGGCGTGTTCAGGATCGCCTCAAAGCCGTTTTCCTGTTTCTTTTCTTCTTTTTTGTCTTCGACGGGAGCGCCGCACTTTGAGCAGAACTTTTCGCCTTCATTGAGCTGCGCGCCGCATTTTGAGCAGAATGCCATAATAAAATAAACCTCCGTTTATATTGTGTCGGTTGGATGTCGGGATATACCCCGTGCCCGCCCAGTCCGAAAGCGAGAAGCCGATGACGAACATTACGATCACCGCGAGTATTGCGATGACCACGCCCGCGAGTTTGAAGATGACGGTCGCGAGAGCAAAGTGCTTGAGATTCTTGTTCGTGCATACGCACGCCATGATGATCGCGCTGATAAGACCGACCACCGAGATGCCGTACAGCAGTATAAGCCCGAAGAAAGCACCGACGCTTACCGGTTTGTTTTCTTCGCTCGGCGCAGTGTTCGCATATACCGGCTGCGCGGGAGCGGGCGTATAGACGGGCTGCTGTGCCGCAGTGTTACCGCCGACCTTTTGACCGCAGGACGTGCAGCATCCTGCGCCCTCGTCGAGAGGCGCGCCGCAGTTTGTGCAGTATTTTGCCATGATGATACCTCCGTTTCGGGGTGGCGGCTTCGCCCTCGGGCAGTGCCGCTCCGTTGATTAATATTATAGTATAAAACAAAACCGGTGTCAATAATTTATTCACACAAAAAGCGGCATTTTTTATACCCGCGATTTTTTGATAAGATTGACAATCAGCCCACTGTGGGCTATAATATAAACAAGATCAACACGGAGATGTACACAGGAATGAAGAGTATAACCGAGACCATTACGACACCCGTAACGCTCTCCTGCGACGTTGCGGTATGCGGCGGAGGGATCGCGGGGATCAGCGCCGCTCTTGCCGCCGCGAGACGCGGCAGCGATGTGCTGCTCATCGAGCGGGAGTTCGCCCCCGGCGGGCTTTCAACGCTCGGTCTTGTCACCATATACCTGCCGATATGCGACGGCATGGGGCATCAGGTCATATACGGCATCGGCGAGGAGCTGCTGCGCCTTTCGATAAAGCACGGCTGCGAATGCAAACGCCCCGCCCCCTGGCTTGACGGCGGCAGTGCGGAGGAAAAAGCCGCGGTGCGCTTTCAGGCGGGCTTCAACGGTCCGCTTTTCATGCTTGAAGCCGAAAAGCTGCTGCGTGACGCGGGCGTCAGGATACTTTACGGAACGCAGATATGCTCGGCTGTTACCGACAATGGCAGGATAGAGGCGCTCGTTATCGAAAACAAGAGCGGCAGAAGCGCCGTTGAAATAAAAAAAGCGGTCGTCGATGCGACCGGAGACGCCGACATTGCGGCATTTGCGGGAGCGGGCACCGTCCTTTACGGACGCGGCAACACGCTCGCGGGCTGGTATTACTTTATTGATTCAAAAGAGCGCCGCTGCCGCCTTCTCGGCGGTGCGGAAATAACCGATGAGCAGGCGGCTGCCGGCAAAAAACAGCCGAAGCTGCTCTCCGACAGACGCTTTACCGGCATCGACGGCACCGAGATCAGCGAAATGATGCAGATGTCTCATGCGGCGACATACGCCGACTGGGAGGCGCGGCACGCCGCCGATCCCTCATGCCTGCCCGACGCGCTGGCGTCAATACCGCAGCTACGCATGACCCGACGCATACGCGGGCTTGCAGCACCGGACGCGGACGCCGACGCTTCATACGCTGACAGTATAGGTGTGACCGGAAGCTGGCGCAGCCGCGGTCCGGTATACGAGCTGCCCCTCGGCTGTATCATCGCCGACGGCTGCCGCAATCTTCTTGCGGCGGGGCGCGATATCTCGGTCAGCGACCGTATGTGGGACATCACGCGCGTGATACCCGTCTGTGCCGTTACCGGCGAGGCGGCGGGCGCCGCCGCCTCGCTGTTTGACGACTTTTCGTCGCCCGACACCTCAATGGTCGGCAAATTGCGCGCCTCGCTGCGCGAGGGCGGCGTCAGACTGAGCTGCGGGGAGATCTTCTGACCGCAGATCTCCGGACGCGATTCACTTTTTTCCCGACGCGGCATAACGCATTATCGCCGCAAGCAGCTCGGCGCACCTCTCACGGTCAAGCTTCGAACGTGCCGAACCGCCGAAGCCCGCGCCGACGAAGCCTGCCGCGCGCATGGTACCGAAGCCTGAGGCTGCCCATGCGGGCACGCCGTCGCTGTCTGCCCACGCCTCGGCTGCGCCGTCGGTCCTTATCTCAAGCAGTCCCGCGGAGAGCATTGCGGCCTCGGCGACCGTTATCGGTTCGTCGGGAAGAAAACACTGCTTGCCGTCCTTTATCCACCCGTCGCAGACGCCGAGAGTATATGCCGCGCCGATGTACGGCTTGGCTGAGGCGGGGATATCCCCGTCGTCGGCAAATACGGTGACGTCGCACGCCGGCAGATCCTTTATGCCCGCTGCCGTCATCGCCATGACAAGAAACTCCGAACGGCTGACCGTTTGCGACGGGTAAAAATAGTTCTTCCCGCCGACCTCGGTGCCGCCCATTATCCCGGCGGCAGATACGCGCAGCGCAGTGCTTTCAAAAACACTGCCCTCCATGTCGGCAAAGCCTTCGCCGCTCGCGCGGCGCGAAACGGTAACGCTTACAGTCGCCGCATCGTCGGCGCGCTCTCCCCACTTGTCGCGCACGGTGTATGAAAAGCTGTCCCTGCCCGAAAAGCCGCTGTCCGGTATATAAACGTAGCACCCGCCTGCGCGGTCGGTCATGATAACGCTGCCGTGCCTCGGGTATGATACAAGAGAAAAGAACATTTCGTCCCCGTCGGGGTCATATGCGGCAAGTCTGCCCGCGCAGGGCATCCCCGAATACGTCGATGCACCGAGAGACGCGGCAGTAGCCGTGTCGAGCGTCGGCGCGGAGTTTTTGCCGTCGATAAAATTCACGGTGCAGGAATATTCGTGCGCCGCGCCGTTGACGTTGAAGGAAAAACCCGCTTCTCTGACATCGGCGCCCGCGGGCACGAGCGACATACGCGAAAGATTCAGCCGCGTGACGCTCTGTCCCTCGGCAAGCGCGAGCGAGCCTATCATAAGCCTGCCGTCCTCCGAATCGGGCAGCTTTGTGAGCGTTATGTAATCCACAGCCGACACACCGGCGGCAGCTTCGAAATCCGCCGCCTGAAACACCGCCTCGGCGCCGCTTCTTGCCGCGACCGCCATCCTTTCGGCGCTTGCCACGACCGCAATGCCGGGAGAGAGCATTTTTGCCGCTCCCTCGGTCGCCGCGACCTCCGCCCCGCGTGCGCTCGCGGCGATCGGCATGAGCACCGTCGCGGGCGCGGCGGCGAACACCGCGATAAACGAAATTATAAACGAAACGAGCCTTAACATCTTCGTGACCTCCGAAAATTATTGTCTGTCACTCAAATATACTCCCGCGCGCGTGATTATATGACATGCAGATCATCATAAAGATGACGGCAGCCGGTCATGACGGACCGCGCGGGTAAGATCGCCGAAGGTATAATGATATGAACATTGAAATAACTCCCGAATACGACGGCATGACCGTTTTCGACCTCCTGCGCAAGCGGATGCACATATCCTGCGGAACGCTTACGCTGCTAAAAAATTCCCCCACAGGCATGACCGTGGACGGTGTGCGCGTTACTGTGCGCCACAGGCTGAGAGCGGGCGAGCGCCTTTCGCTCGATCTTGCCGACAAGCCCGAGACCGGCACGTCCCAGATAATCCCGAAAAAGCTGCCGCTCCCGATAATATACGAGGACGACGACATAATAGTCGCCGACAAGCCCGCTGGAATGCCCACTCACCCGACGCACGGTCATCTTGACGATACGCTCGCCAATGCGCTTGCGTGGCGTGCCGAAAGGCGAGGAGAGCCCTTTGTGTTCCGCCCCGCCAACCGCCTTGACCGCAATACGAGCGGCATCGTGCTCCTTGCCAAAAACCGCCTTGCCTCATCAAGACTTTACGAGGACATGAAAAGCGGGCGCATACACAAGACCTACGCCGCGATAACGGTCGGCGTTCCCGATCCGCAGTGCGGCAGGGTTGATGCGCCCATAGCCCGTGCCGACGAGGGCATCCTCATGCGCACCGTGCGCGAGGACGGCTCGCCGTCCGTTACCGACTACCGCACGATGCGCGTGTCGGGCGACGGCGCATATGCCCTTGTCGCACTTGAACCGCGCACGGGCAGAACGCACCAGATACGCGTTCATATGGCTCACATAGGATGTCCCCTGCTCGGCGATTTCCTCTACGGAGAGGAATGCCCCGACATCATCGGACGGCACGCACTGCACGCCGCAAGACTTGAATTCCGCCACCCCGTGACCGGACTGACGCTGAGAATGGCTTCCCCCATACCCGCCGATATGCTGAAGGTCATAAAAGAAAAATTCTGACGGCGCAGCACCGCCCGAACGAAAGAAAGAAAGGGTAACGAAATGGATAATATGAACAATACCGACGAACGTGATATGCAGAACGTCAATACCGATGAAACGGCAGCACCCGAAGAGGATAACGCTCTGGTCGCCGAGGAAGCGGCGGCGCCGAAAAGACGGCTGCCGGTCGCGGCGTTCGTGCTTTACGGCATAGCAGCCGCAGCGCTTGCGGTATATATCGCCGCGCGGCTCTCGCCCGCGTTCGCCGACTTTTTCAACCGCCATATCGGGACGGTCGTGCGCGGCTTTCTCGCGCATCTCACCGGCTGGATCCCATTCTCTCTCGGCGAGGCGACGGTCATTTTTCTTCCCGTTCTTGCCGTATTCATGATCGTGCACGCCTGCCGGAGATATGCCGACAGTTGGCGCTCGGTATTTATTTACTTCTGCACGGTGCTCTCGTTTGTGTCGCTGCTCTTTTCCGTATTTGTTTTCGGCTTCGGAACGGGATATTACGGCACCACGGTAGACAAAAAACTCGCACGTAAACGAGGAATCGGCAAACGTGACCTACCTCTGCAACGATTTTTCGGTCATGCCGTACACGTTTGACGAAATGAGCCGCAAGCTCGTCGAGGCATATGACAAGGTGTGCGACACCTACGACTTCATCCCGCGCCTTTCGTCGCGCGTGAAGCCGGTGATGCTCAGCGAACCGTGGACCTACACGCACATCTCGGGCGTTTACACCTATTTTACCGGTGAGGCGAACATCAACACCAATTTTCCCGATTACACCATCCCCTACACCGCAGCGCACGAAATGGCGCACCAGCGCGGCATCGCCCGCGAGGATGAAGCCAACTTCATAGCTTTTCTCGTCTGCATGGCGTCGGACGACCCGTATATCAGATACAGCGGATATCTTGAGGTGTACGAATACGTCGCCTCCTCCCTCTACTCCGCCGACAGATCATACTATACGGCAGTCACCCGCCGGCTCAGGTCAAACGTAACGGGCGAAATGGCGGCATACAGCGCATTTTTTGACAAATACCGCGAAAATGTCGTTGCGAACGTGTCGGAGACGGTCAACAACACATATCTCCAGATACAGGGAACGGTCGGCTCGAAAAGCTACGGGCTCGTCGTCGATCTTGCCGTGGCGTATTACCGCAGCGCGGCATATAATAATAGCAGCAGGACAGAACAGTAAAAGCAGTATGCGTTTTGCCTCCGTGCATATTTATTACACACATATCTGTGCGACGAAGGAAAAGAACGAAAAAAATATGCTTGTTTTTTTCGATTTTTTTCCTTCGCCCCTTTTCTTTTGAGCGAATATATGATATAATTAGATGGATTGGAATCTGTTCTCTCGTTTTGAGTCATAATATAAATAAATAGACCGGACCGCATATCAGCGCCACGGTGCGCCAAAGTCAGGAAAGGCATGGTGATACCCATGAAAAAGATAGTTATCAGAGGCGGCAAGCCTCTTTACGGTGATATAAACGTCAGCGGCATGAAAAACGCCGCGCTCCCGATAATCTTTGCAAGCATCTTGACAAAAGACAAGTGCGTTATCGAAAACCTGCCCGAGGTGAGCGATGTTGCGCTCTCGCTGCGCATCCTCCGCTCGATGGGAGCGTCGGTCAGAATGATAAACCGCACGACGGTAGAGATAGACACGACGCATCTCGTCGGCGGCTCGTCACCATATCAGCTAGTGTCAAAGCTGCGCGGTTCAACATACCTTCTCGGCGCCGAGCTTGGTCGCTTCGGCGAGGCAAAGGTCGGCTTTTCGGGCGGCTGCGATTTCGGCACGCGCCCGATAGATCAGCACAAGAAGGGCTTTGAAGCTCTCGGTGCGGTCATGACCATCGAAAACGGCTGCAACCACATAGTCACCGGTCCCGGCGGGCTTTGCGGCGCATCCATTTATTTTGACATTGCCAGTGTCGGCGCAACGATAAACGTCATTCTTGCCGCCGTAATGACACCCGGGCGCACGTCCATCGACAATGCGGCGCGCGAGCCTCACATCGTCGATCTTGCGAACTTCCTCAATATGTGCGGCGCGCGCATATCCGGCGCTGGAACGTCGTTCATAAAAATACAGGGCGTCGAAAAGCTGCACGGCTGCAACTACACCATAATTCCCGACATGATCGAAGCAGGCACATACATGACTGCCGCCGCCGCTGCGGGAGGACGTGTGACGGTGCGCGGTGTCATCCCCAAGCACATGGAGACGGTGACCGCAAAGCTGCTCGAAATGGGCGTGAGCGTTGACGAATGCGACGACAGCATCGTCGTCAGCCGTTCAACGCCGCTTCAGCATGCAAATATCAAGACCTATTTCTACCCCGGCTTCCCCACCGATATGCACCCGCAGTTCAGCGCTCTGCTCGCGCTCGCAAAGGGGACGTCTACCGTCACCGAGGGCGTATTCGAAAGCAGATTCAAATATGTCGATGAGCTCGTAAAAATGAACGCCGACATCACCGTTGACGGCAGAACAGCCACCATAGTCGGCCCCGCACATCTGACGGGAGCGCCGGTAAAGGCTGTCGATCTGCGCGGCGGCGCGGCTCTTGTGGTCGCGGGACTTGCCGCCGAGGGCACGACCGAGATACACAACATCGAATATATCGAGCGCGGCTACGACGATATCGTAGGCAAGCTCCGCGGCATAGGCGCCGACATAGCGCTTGTCGATACGCCGGACGTCCACGCAGCCAAAGCAAACTGAACACCGGCGAACGGCAAAAGCCGTATCCGGCTGATCCCCATAAACTGTATATATAAATAAGACCACCCGCCGTGCGGGTGGTCTTATTTATGCGGAATATGCTTTGTCAGGCCTCAAGCTGTCTGCCGAGAAAGCCCGCGGCGGTCTCAACGAGCTTTTTTTCGACATCGCCGACGGCAAGCCCCGGCTTTCTGCCGGCATCGCCGCCCGACAGCGACACAACACAGCCGAGTATGTCGCCCTCGCTTATGATCGGCATGGCGCAGCTTATATAATAAGCACCGCCGTTCTGCACCGGCGGATATTTTTCGTCGCCCTCACGCCAGACATACAGGCTGCGCCCCTCGGTCGCATATCAGAACGTCAAGCTCGCAGGTCTTGTGCAGCGTATCGGCATACTGCGCCGCAAAGGTATTGAGCTCGCCTATTGGGGAATACTTTTTGAAGATCACCTCACCGTCCCGGTCGGTGTAGATCTCAAGCGGGTCGCCCTCTCTTATCCTCATCGTTCTTCTGATCTCTTTGGGAATGACAACTCTGCCGAGATCGTCTATTCTCCTGACAATTCCTGTCGCCTTCATTATATATAAAATACCCTTCCTTTCCGTGTCGGTTTGATTCATTTGATAAGGCAGACGTCAGCCGCGCGGGCGAGCTGTCGGTCTGCCTTATTATTCTTTGCATCTTGTCGGAAAATATACTATCGTTTGCACAGAGAACCGATTTTTGATCCGACACTTCACGAAACGGGAACGGTATAGGATCCGAGGTCGCCGCGCCAAAGCGCGGCGACCTCAAAGCCGAATATTATATCAAAGAAATTTGTCAAGCTCCGCTTCAACGTTCGCGCGATGCCTGAAGGTCGGGCTGCTTATGAGCTTTCCGCGGGCAATAACGGTCTCAACGTGCCGCAGAGCGCACAGGTCGTCAAGCGGGTTGCCGGCTGTGACTATCATATCCGCCGCCTTGCCGGGAGCGATCGTGCCGGTAACGTCGCCGATACCCGCCATCTCCGCGCTGCGCGCGGTCGCGGTGTAGAGTGCGAACGCGTTCGAAACACCGACGTATTTGTGGAAATAGTAAAGCTCGCGCCAAAAATCGTACTGCGTGATCCACGGGCAGCCGACATCGTTGCCGAGCACCACTGGTATCCCCGCCTCGAGCGCTGCCTTTGAGCAGTCGATGATGCCCTCAAACACCACGTTGCCGTTATACTGCTCTACCTCGGTCGCATTCGTGACAGATCGGTCAAACAGCGCATACGGAAGTGCCGGCGACAGCGTTGTGCAGAGGAACGCGCCCTTTTCTTTGAAAAGCGAGATGATCTCTTCGTCGGGCTTTGCTCCGTGCTCGATGGAGTCGACGCCGTTTTCAAGCGCCACGCGCACACCCTCGGTCGACTCGACGTGCGCCGCGACCTTATATCCCATGCTGTGAGCCTCGTCGCAGACCGCGCGCACCATCTCGGGCGGCATTTTCAGCTCGCCGGGCACGCCCTTCCCCTTGGCGTCCAGAACGCCGCCGGTTATCATGAGCTTGATGATATCGACGTTTTCCTTTTTGCATTCGCGCAGATGAGCCAGCGCCTCCTCTGTGCTGTGAGCGGCTACCGCGACCGAACCCGCCATGTGTCCGCCGGGCACCGAGATGCCCTCGTTGGCGGCAAGTATGCGCGGTCCCGTTTTTTTTCCTGCCGCGATCTCGTCACGCAGCCGTGTGTCAAAGCTGCCGAGCCCGCCCACCGTTCTTATGGTCGTTACTCCGCTCATAAGCTCGTCCTTCGCAAAGCCGTACACCATGCGGTATGCCACGGCGCGCGTGAGAGCCGAGCCCATTATCTTTTTCACCAGCTTTTCGTTGTCCCGCTGCTTTTTCTGCGGCTTGCCGCTGCCCGCAAGATGCACGTGCATATTGATAAGCCCCGGCATGATATATTTTCCGCCGAGATCGATCTTTTCGTATCCCGCGGGTACCTTTCGGTCGGACACTATGTCGGTTATCTTTTCGCCGTCGGTAAGAATGCACAGCCCCGCCTTCGGCTGCATATCCTTCGTTCCGTCAAGAATCATGCCGCCCGTAAATGCGTATTTCATTTGATATGACCCTCCTGTCCGGTCTTTCTTTGTTTTTAACTATTATATCACAATCGACGGGATTTGTACAGACGCACACGCACCGATATCAGACACATTTTATTCCGCCGATACGCGGTGAGACTGCTGAGACTCTGCCGCCGTGTATAATCCTTTCAGATCCGAAGGGAGGAGATATAAGCCTTGAATCATATCAACATAAAGATCAGAAAGAAAACCGCCGTTGCCGACGCGGGCGCAGTCATCGTGTGCGGCAACAGCGACTACACCGTCAGGTTTGATTTTGACGACGAGTGGTCGGGCACGGGCGTAAAGACCGCGCGCTTTACGCGCGAGAACGGCGGCTATACCGATGTTCAGTTTGAGGGAAGTGAGGTCGCGGTCCCGGCCATAAGCAACACACGTATGCTGTATATCGGCTGCTATGCGGGAAATATCATGACGAGCACCGCGGCGCCGGTGCGGGCTGTCCCGTGCTGCACAGACCCCGCGGGGCAGCCGGAGGAGCCGACGCCGAACGTTTACGCGCAGCTCATCGAACGGTTTGACCGCCAGGGCAGGATAAGCATAGGCTCAAACGGCAACTGGTTTTTCGGCAGCACCGATACGGGCAGGCCCTCACGCGGCGAGCGCGGTGAAAAGGGAGACAAAGGAGACAAGGGCGACCCGTACGGCGCGGACTATGTATGCGAGGCGGGCACCTCGGGCATATGGTATTACCGCAAATGGGCATCCGGCCGCGCCGAATGCTTCGGCAGTATCGTCTGTACCGGCGTATCGGCGACCGAAAAATGGGGCAGCGTGTATGAAAGCGCCTCCGAATACGGCGGAGAGGCATACCCGTTCGCATTTGCGGAGCCCCCGTTGCAGATGCTTTATGTCGAGGACGCCGGAGCGGCATATCTTATCGAAACACAGTTGAACACCCAGCGCCACACTGCCGCAAACACGGGCAAATGGTATTTCTGGCGTCCTGCCGAATCGCCCGGAGAGGTCGATGTGACGGTCGGCATTTGCGTTTTCGGCAGGTGGAAAGCCGATTGACCGACACCGCGCCGAGCGCCGCCAACGCCACCGCGGCTGTCACGGCGACGGGCACGGCAAACATTATCACATTCGAAACGGCAAGCCTTTTGCGCACGGTGAGCGTGCCTCGTATTTTCCGATCCTGTCACGTAAACGCATAGACATCCCTCCGCTTATATATTACCACAGGGCGATGGCCTCCGTTTAAACAGATGTTAAACCGCAAAGCATCATCTTTTATTTTATCACCGCGGCGGCGCATATGCAACGCCTGCGGCAGATTATCTGCTTTATTTCGCAAAAAAACGCCATGCGGCGCTTGATAAACCGCGCATAACGTGATATAATAAGGCGGTATCCGGAATAATTCCGGAAAAACAGAATATCTGATGAAAATACGGTTTGAAAAGTTATTAGCTGAGTAGATGAAAAGGAAATCAGGTTCGAATCCTGAACAACCGCCATTACTGTATTTGACGTGTAAGAGCTGTAGCGCCGCGAGGCATACTGCCCTCAGTCCGGCTTTGCCCGAAAAAGGCATAGCCATATCATAAGTCAGAATACCTGCCGTATTTGGTGCCATCTTATGGTGAGAAGAGTGCAGCCGACGCTACCGGACGTCCGTGCGGATCTGCATTTTCCCGCTGCGGTGTCACGGCGGCATTGACTGCGCTCCGCCCTTGGGCGTGAGCGCGGTTTTTTTCGGACGTGACCCGGCGACGTGCGGAAACGAAAGCAAAGCAGCCGGGAAAAAGGAAGGTATCTGACCATGAAAAAACGGAACTCATTCATCCGCATCTGTGCGCTTGCACTGGTGCTCTGCCTCGCACTTGCGTTCGTCTCGTGCGGCGGCGGCATCGACCGTCTGCGTGCTGACGAGATCGCGCGCCTTGACGTTTACAGCGAAGCCGACTACACGCCCGAGGACTGGGCGAGGCTCAGCGAGATCTACCAAAACGCGGTAGATGAAATAGAGTCGCTGAAAAACAAAAAGGACATCAAAGCCTTTGACCACGAAAAGGTCAACGACGAAATGTCGAAGATCAAGACCGGCGCACAGCGCGCGGCGGAAGCCAAAGAGGAAGCCGAAAAAGCTCTCGCAGAGGCAAAAGCCGCAAAGATCGCCGCGCTGAACAACTACAACAAGGCAGACTACCGCGATGCGGAGTGGAAGGCGCTCACCGACATCATCGAAAAGGCAAAAGCCGAGATAAACGCCCTCACCGACAAAGCGGCGGTCGATAAATTCGACACCGCGGCCGTCAACGCCGAGGCGGCAAAGATAAAGACCGACGCCGAGCTTCTCGCCGAGGAAAAGGCTGCCGCAACAAAGGCGCTCGAGGACGCGAAGGCTGCAAAGATCGCCGCACTGCGTACATACCACAAAGACGACTACCGCGACGCGGAGTGGAAAGCCCTCACCGACATCATCGAAAAGGCAAAAGCCGAGATAAACGCTCTCACCGACAAAGCGGCGGTCGATAAATTCGACACCGCGGCCGTCAACGCCGAGG
>OCHK01000681.1_pt1 | contig 31695 bp, 31 predicted proteins | sample 1538551 | NCBI WGS metagenome assembly OCHK01 (sample SAMN04571707, study PRJEB22368) | human gut metagenome | biome: human gut; material: stool | host: Homo sapiens | place: Luxembourg | collected 2012-08-31
TCATTGCGGCGTGAAGCCCGACGTATTCGGTAGTCATAATGCTGCCCGCCGAGTCGTCGGGATAGCGCAGCAGCTCGTTTATCAGCCGCCGTGATTCGGGGCTCGACTGCTCGAGTATCCTTCCCACAAGCAGCGCGGGCACCTCTTCGATGAGATCGACCGTGTCGTCGAGATAAAGCTCGTTGAGTATGTCGCGCAGCTCGCTGTCCGAAAAGCCGCGTATCAGCTCCTCTCGACTGTCGGCGTCCATTTCGACGAACGTATCCGCCGCCTCGTCCTTCGGCAGCAGGCGGAAGAGCAGAGAGAGATCCTGCGGCGGCATTTCCGCCAGTGCCGCGGCAAGATCGACGGGCTGCACCGTGAGCAGCACGTCGCGCAGGCTCTGATACTTTTTTTCTTCGATCAGAGTCCTGAGAGTTTCGGTGAAAATGAAGTTTTCTTTCATTTGTTGCCGTCCTTTCCGTAGCCGGACGGCAGCGGCGGCAAAAAGCCGCGCGGACAGTCGCCCGACACTTATATTATGTACTTTTGTTGGCGTTGACTGTCCGTATTCATATGATTTTTACCTCATTCCGATTTTTTGTTTTTTATTTTGCGTGGTTTGCAAACGGCAGCAGCTTTTCGAGCACCGCAAGCACCTCGGGTCTTATTTCGGGGATATTTTCGCCGTTTATCAGCGATATGCGCAGCGCCGATACGAACGCCGCGGCAAAAAAGAGCAGCAGCACGGCGTATGACGTGCACTTTGCCCACTTCGGGAGCCGCTCGGATGCCGCCGCGCGGTTATAAAGGGACAGAAGCGTTATGACCGACAGCATCGCGGCAACAAGCATGAGATCGACGGTGTAGCGGTACACGACGCCGCCCATGCAGAAATCGAACCATGCCGTGAAGATGAGCCCGAAGAGCGTCGAACCGATAAATGCGTGCTGTCGCGCATTCCTGCCTCTTCCGAAGAGCAGCGCGAGCGTGCCTACGAGCGTAAGCGGGAATGCCGCAAGCCCGATATTCGAGCCGGTGTAAACGTAGTGGCCGGCGGGGACCGCCGCAAGGTCGGTAAATGTTATGTAGGGATAGATATCGGATGTGCCCGGCAGCGCCAGAAAATAATTGTATATCGCAAGCGGCAGGTCGGTGAGCCGCATACGATAGGTCGAAACATCGGCGACCGTAAGCTGATAGCTTGCGCCGAAGTCGAACGGACCGGAAAAGCGTGCCGCGTTGAACCACATCGTAAAGCCGGCGGCGGCAATCACGGGCGCACCGAGAGAGGCAAGCTCCGCGATAATGCGACGCGCACGGCGAAGGCTGCCGTTTTCATCGCGCCTGCGTATTATCATGAACCACAGCCCGGGTACTATGGGGAACGCCGCAAGCAGCGCAATGTTCGGGCGCGAGAGAAAAACGAGAGAATAGGATATCCCCGCCGCGATGAGCAGAAGACAGCGGCGCCATCCCGCGCGTGCGTTATATGCCGCAAACGCGAAGAAAAGAAACGCGGAAAGAAATGCCGTGCCCGCGGCGACGGAAAAGAAATAAAAGTGCCTGAGCCCGCGCAGCGTCAGCAGTATGCCGCTGCCCGCAAAAAGCGACGGCACGGCAAACATCAGCAAAATAAGCGGCGTGCGCTGCCCGAAAGCCTCTGCCCAGCCGAACAGGGCGAGCGGCAGAAACAGCGCGGTGATAAACAGAAAAACTCCCAGCGTAAACGAGTCGCCGGGCAGGGCTCCCGTTGCGAGATAGTAGGGATAATAAACGGCGATCACCGGAGCGATGCCGAAATACGAATAGTATTTTCCGCCGTACATCGCGCGGTCCCAGAGAAAGTAGGCGCCCGAGTTGTGTCGCGCGGTGTAATCGTACGGGTTTTCGAGCGCGGTAAGGCGCGGGCTTACGGGAAAGTCGATCTCAAGCTGACCCTTTTCGAAGGCGTCAAACTGCTGCACATACGGGTTGTAGGAGTTTACGCCGTCCTCGAGCGGATATGCGATGGGATCCTTGGCGTCCGCAAAGCAGTTAAAGAACACCGGCACCGCCGCAAGGCAGAGCAGCACAGACACGAGCGCCGCGAATTTGTGGGAGAGGCGTCGGGGATCATACGGCGCGCCGAAAAAGCGCGCAAGGCCTTTTTTGATGTTTGAAGGATTCATTTATCCGATCCGCCTTTCGGGTGTTTATTTTACGCCGTAATATTCCTTCCAGTCGGTGGAGGCAAGGATGTTTTCGGAGAAAACATAGATGCGAAAGCCGGGAATACCCTCGGTCGGGTTTCCCTCGTCGTCTCTGTCAGAGCCGTCATAGCACTCGGTGAGATATGTCGAGCACAGATCCTGCCATGTCTGCGATGAAGCGGCAGTGGCAGCCTCCGACGCCGTGAGGATGACAAAATACCTGTCGTGCGAGGTGTCGGCGTACCAGTCGAGGTCGGATTGATAGTAATACGGGTATATTCCCTTTACACGGTCAACGTTTATCTGGCGCACGGTGACATCCGAATCCGAAAGCACCGTGACTGCGGGGCCGTTCCAGAAGGTAGCGTATCCGTATTCAAGCTCGTGTGCGCGGCAGAAGTCGATTATGCGGTGCAGATTGTTGTCGCTGCCGTAGTCGGTGGGCATTGCGGCGATCGTCGCCGCGGGCAGGAGCGACGCAAGCATAACGAACGCCGTAAGAAGCGCGCCCGCGCGGGCTGCAACGCGACCCGAGGCTGCTGCGTCCGTTTCACCGGTTTTATCCGTCCCGGCTGCACCATCGGCATTGCCGGCAGGTGCCGACAGCGCCCTGCGCCCCGCAAGCCAAAGCTCGTAAGCACCCACGAGCGTCACGAGCACGGCAGAGCCGGCTATGGGAGTGAGTCTCCAGTTCGCCGCCGACAGCTTGCCGCAGATAAAGCCGAAAATTATTACCGCCGAAAGCACAAGGTGCGCCCACACGCAAAGGCATGCGCCGACCGTAGAGAGCCTGCGGTAGAGAACGAGCATCACCAGGGGCGCGGCAAGTATCACAAGGCTTATGCCGATGCGTATCATGTTGCCGAACGATGCCACGGCAAAAAGCGAGTCTCTTTCGACCACATTGAGCCCCATGAGGGTCATAAAGTGGCGGAAGAAGAGCTGCGCATTGCCGACCCACTCGGTCGGCGACGACCAGCCCGAATATGCGTCGGCATATCCGGCGGAGACGCCGTTTTTCATCAGCTCCAGCAAAAGCATTCCGACAGCCGTGCCGCCCACGACCGCAATGAGAGCCGACAGAGACGGTACCGATGCCTCGGATACGAGCTTATCCTTGCCGCAGAATATTCGCTCGGCAATGAGAGCCGCAGCCGTCGGCAATATCGCAATGGCTATTATCTGCATCCCGTCTGTCGCCGCGCCCGCGGAGAGGAGCGCCATCAGCACGATGAGCATAACGTACCGTCGGCGTGAGGTGCCGCCGTCAAGCAGACGCGCGGCAATGCCGAGCGTGAAAAACAGCACGCAAAGCCCTATGCTGTAATAAATGACGTGCCCCCACATGATCTCGCGCAGCTTGTCCGAGGACGAGAGCAGCATGAGAACGGCAAAGGTTGCTATCCCGCAAAAGCCGCGTCCCATGCCGAAGGAGCGAAAGCAGAACCACACCGACGCGGCAAATATCACGGCGAAAATTATCATTGCGATGTTGTGCGCCGTCATGCCGTAGCCGAATATCCGGATGAGCGGCACCATCCACGCCGATGCGGAGAAGGGCAGCAGCGCGGCGTATTTGAAATCCGGGTCGAATATCTTGCCCGACTCGACCGTTGCGTTTGCCCAAACGATAGAATCGGTGCAGTCCGAGTGGAAATAACCCTCTCCCGGGCCGAGAATGTAGTATATTACAAGTGCGAGCGCCGCGGCGACGGGGAGAGCGGAGATAACGGCAAGCGCTGCCCTGCCCGCCCGTGTGCGGCGGAGGTCTGAGAGACTTTTCATGTCCTGCACTCCTTTTTACCGTGGTCAGGCTTTTGCGCCCTCGGCAGATTTTTCCTCGTGATATTCCTTTTCGGTATTCACGCCCCATACGGCGGTCTTGTCATTGCTGCCCGCGGCGATGGCACGCACGGCTTCTATTGCCGTCAGCATCGAGTGATCCATATTGTTGTAGCGGTGCTGACCGTTGCGCCCGAGGCACCAGAGATTTTCGATGCCCGAGAGGTAATCCTTTACCGTGTCGAATTCGGCGTAGGTGTCAAAATACGCGGGATATGCCTTCTTTACGCGTATGCGCCGCGCGTCCTTTACGCTCGCGCGGTCGATGACGTCGATCTTGACGAGCTCGTCTATCGCAAACTTTATAAAGTCCTCGTCCGACATATTCCACATCTCGTCGCCCTCATTGCAGAAATACTCAAGACCTATCCACATCGTGTGCTCGGGGTCGGCGACCATGTAGGGCGACCAGTTGTTGAAAAGCTGAAGTCTGCCGAGCTTGACGTCGCGCTCCTGGATATAGATCCAGCAGTCGGGCACGTCGCCGGTGAGCGTTTTGTGCTTGGTCTTGTTGACCAGCTTGAGCTTGTCAACGAGAAGCCCCACGGTAATAAAATCGCGGTAAGGCAGTCCTGCGGCAATGCGGCGAACGTCGGCGGGGACCGCGTCGCCCATTCCGGCGACAAGATCCTTGACGGGCATGGTGGACATGAAGCAGTCGCCGCCGAATTCTCTGCCGTCGGCGGTCGTAACGCTCACGACTTTATTTCCGTCAAGCTTTATGCCGCTGACCTCGGTGTTCATTATTATTTCGCCGCCGAGCTCCTTTATTTCGTCGGCGAGCGTCTCCCAGAGCTGACCGGGACCGTATTTCGGGTAGTAATACTGCTCGATGAGCGAGGTCTCGACCTTGTCCTTAGGGCGGAAGGGCTTTGAGAGCACGTTCCAGACTGCTTTCATGAGCGAGAGCCCTTTTACGCGCTGAGCGCCCCAGTCGGCGGATATCTGCGACGGGTGACGGCCCCAGAGCTTTGTGGTGTAATCCTCAAAAAACATTTCGTAGAGGGGTCTGCCGAAACGGTTTATATAGAAGTTTTCAAGCGAATCCTCGGGCTTTTTGTGTATTGCCGAGCCGATATAGCCGAAGCCGGAGCGCATGGTGTTTTTAAAGCCCATGTTCTTGAAGGTCTCGGGCTTGAGAGAGATGGGATAATCAAAGAATTTGCGGAGGAAGAATATGCGCGATATGCGGTTGCGCAGCAGCATCACGCGGTCGGTGGTCTCGGGGTCGGGACCGCCCTCGGCAAGCGGCTTTTCGACGCCGAGCTTTTTGTCGTCATACGACGGCTTGCCCTGAAGCGGCATAAGCTCCTGCCAGAGCTCGTTGACCTCGGCGTTTTTGGAGAAAAAGCGGTGCCCGCCTATATCCATGCGGTTGCCGTCCACCACGGCGGTGCGCGAGATACCGCCGATGTAAGGGGATGCCTCGAGTATTACCGGCTTTATGTCGGTATCCTTAAGCAGACGGTAGGCGGCGGTAAGTCCCGCAGGCCCCGCGCCGATGATAATTGCCGTGCGTGTTCTTTTTTCGGTGTTTTCCATATCGGTTTTTCCTTTCTCAATAGCCGTATTCTTTGCCGAATCCGTCAAGTCCCGCCTCGGCGAGCTTGTCGGGCAGTATCCATTTTTCGCTTGTCGTTTCCATGTCTCCGCTTTCGTCCGGCTCGGACACCGCATAGCAGTATATTTCGGTCTCCGAGTAATATGTCAGCGCCTCCTCGCGCACGACGGTATATCTGCCGTTCTTTCCGGTGTCCGGCGCAAGGTAGGTTATCGTTACGGCGAATATATATTTTTTCGGTTCGTTGGGCGACGAGGGCAGATCGGTGCGCACGCGTGTCAGCGACGATACCTCGCCGTTATCGCCGAAGTGTATGCCGCGTATCGCCGACAGCGTTTCGTCAAGGTAAAAGCCGCCGCTGCCGTCGGCACGAAAGCAGTTGTAGGTGTCGCCGTCGAAGGTGCGCTCCGACATTGATATGATGTCCGGCAGCCCGTCGGCGTCTATATCAACGACCGAAACGCCGTAATCCAGCCCGTCGTCCTTATGGAACGGGCGCGTCACCCTGTTCGTACAGTGAAGGCGCTGCGCCTCGCTGCCGTCGGCGTTCCTGACGACGAGATTCTTCACGCCGTATACCTCGCCGCCGTATGCCTCTACCGTCCTGCCGTCGCCGAGGGGCAGCTCTGTGAGAAGCGCTCCGCCTATGCCGCACGACGCGAGCAGCAAAAGCAGCGCCGCAGACAGCAAAAACGCGGAAATGATCCTTTGAAGCTTCATTTTTTTACGCCTCCGCCCTTTTGCGTGGCTTTGCCGCGAGTTTTTCTGCGCACCGAAAAGCCGAAGTCGCCGAGCTTTCTGCCAAGCTCGAAATATTCGCCGTGCGAATATGCCGCAAGGTGCGCACGGTCAAGGTGCAGCTTGCCGTTCCCGTCGACTATCGCGGGATCGACACCCACGCCGAGAACGTCGGCAAGAAATATATCATGCGTGCCGAGAGGGATCTTGCGTATCACGCGGCAGTCAAGCGTCAGCGGCGATGCGGAAAGAGACGGACAGCCGACCTTTCCCGTTGCCGACGGCTCGGTGGCGAGCGAGAACTTTTTTATTTTGTCCGCGTCTTTGCCCGAATACACTCCGCAGCTGTCCGCGGAGCGCACCATTGCCGAGGTGACGAGGTTTATCGTAAATTCTCCGGTCTCTTCGATTATCCTGTACGAATGCCGCGACGGACGCAGCGAGATATAAACGACCGGCGGCTGTGTGCAGGCTATCCCGCACCATGCCACGGTCACGGCGTTGGGCGCAAAGCCCGACGGCACCGCGGCACCGTCGGCTCCTATGCGGTCGCCGCCGCAGGTGACCATTACAACGGGCAAAGGGGAAAGCATCGCCCCGCCCTTCCATGATAATTTAGACAACTCAGACGTCCTCTTTTTTTGATTTCTTCCTTAAATAAATAACGGATATCGTGTGCGCGGCGCGTATCAGCCCATTCCGGCAAGCTTTTTTGCCGCAGCCTCGATGTCGGCGGCGGATTTCAGCCCCGCAAACACCTTTTCGCGGTCAAGCGGTATGCCGCGCTCGGTCAGCACGCGGTATGCCGCAATGCCCGTGGGAACGAGATAGTCGGTCCCCGCAAACACATACGCGTTGTACGAGTCTGCCGAGAAGTCGCCTGCCCAGTCGTTGAGGTCCACTATGTCGGACATACTTGCAAAGCCTCCGCCGTAGGTCACGACCGTAGCACCGTCGAAATTTTTTGACATTTTGAGCTTCGGTATCGAAATGTGTATGTCGTATATCTCGGGCACCGGCATTCCGAGCCGACGCGCCGTCTCGGCGGCGCGGTCGCACACAGCCGTGCGCAGGTCGGTCATGGCAAGCATTTTCGTCATGGCGTCCGAAAGATCCTCCTTGCTTGCCGCGCTGCCGCTTCCCGCCGCTCCGCAAAGCACGCCGCGGTTTATCAGCATCGCCTTTTTCGGCAGGTCGCGCTCAAGTATGCGGCGTATCACCTTGCCCGTCGTCAGGTCGGTCGTGCCGTCGAGCCTGAAGGAGGACGCAGGGAGAGAAAATGCGGGGTCGGCGCTGTTCATGCCGAGCGCAAGAATGTCCGCATCGCAGAAATACAGAAAGTCGCAGGGGTGGTGCAGCCTTCCGTTGTAGCGCATGCCCGCAACAACGTCGCCGACGAGCGATTCGACGGCTATGACCTTCTGGTGCTGGTATATATACCGCGTCAGCATGAGCTTTGAAAACACCATCTCCTCCACCGTCGATATGCCCGAGACCGGAACGGTCAGGTGCCGCTCGGTTATCCGTCTGCCGTCCGGCAGAGTTATCTCTCGGTCGGCAAGGCAGAGCTTGTAGAGCACGCGGTCGATGTGATAGGTGAGAGCAAGCCCGGTGGCGTAGGTGTCGCGGCGCAGATAATCGAGCGAGTCAGCGTCAAATCGCCCGTTTATCATGTCGGTGAGGTAGGCGGGGCGCAAAAGCCGTCCGTTCTCCTCGCGCAGCGGGACCGGAGCGCCCACTATCATCCTGCCGACTGTTTCGAGCAGCCCGGCGGCGTCCTCACCGTCGAGCGGAAAATCGGTCTCCTCCGCAAAAAAGCGGCGGAAGGTGGGCGTGTTTATTATTATAAATCCGAATATCTCATGCGGCTGCGCGCCCGAAAAAACGGGATTTTCGCGTATCAGCCGGGCCATTTCCGGCGTTCTGCCGTAGTAGGATTCCGAGAGATGAGAGAAAAAGCAATGACCGACGTCGTGCAGTATCGCCGCAAGGCGCAGAAGGCGCACGTCGCGCGGCGGTATGCGGCGCTCGCGGATATCGGCTGCAGCCCCGGCGGGCAGCACATCGTCGCTTTCGTCCTGATTTATGCGCGATATCATCTTTGCCGTGACGGAGAGCACGCCGAGGGTGTGTTCAAAGCGCGAGTGATGTGCCGAGGGATAGGTCGTCATGGCAAGACCGAGCTGGTTTATGCGGCGCAGGCGCTGAAAGAGCGGCGAGTCGATGATCTGAAGCTCCCACGGGCAGATCATGACCGTGCCCCACACGCAGTCGTGTATCACCTTGCTGCGGCGAAAGTCCCCCGGCGTGTATCCCGCCATTACCGACGCGACAAAGGCGTCGGCGCGTGCGGAAAAATCTTCGTATATCCCTTCTCTTGCGATATCCCCGGTCATCTCGTCCGTCCTTTCCCCGACAGCGGTCACGCAGTCGTAATTACATTCTTCCAAGTTAATTATACTACACATTATGGAAAAGGTCAACAGTTTATTTTTGCCCGCGCAGCATATAAAAAGAGCTGTTAAAAACTCATCGTTTTTAACAGCTCCTGAAATATGCCGGCCGTGATCCCGGCATTTTTGATGCGGTCCCGGTCGATCTTGCCCCGGTCACAGATCGATCCAATATCTTTTTACCGTGACCTTTTCGTCCGGGTCGTAAAGCGTGTTCTCGGGCACGCCGCCGTTTTTTATTATCACCTTTTCCGAGGCGTAATTGTCATCGTCGCAAATGCAGAGGAGCCTCTCAAACCCCGAGCGGCGCGCTATGTTCATGCCCTCGGCAAGTATGCGTGTGGCGATCCCCTCGCAGCGCCGCGACGGACGAACGGCATATCCGACATGGCCGCCGTAGTTCAGAAGATAGTCGGTCAGTTCGAATTTGAGGCTGAAAACACCCACGACATCGGCGCCGTCATAGCAGATATAAAAATCCTCCCGCACATAGCCCTGCGGCAGATCCTTCCCCGCGTGGAGGTTCCGCATATCGGAAAGCCAGCGGTCATAGTCGTTTCGATAGCGAAAGCCGATGCACTCGCCGCCGCTTTCTTCGACCTCGTTATAAAACGAAAGCACGGCGTCGCGGTCGTTTTCCGTCGGTAAAACAAATCTCAGCATAAACGATCCCTCTCTGCCGGTCATATCCACCACTCGGGCGTCAGCTCGCCGAGCGTTGCCACCCTGTTTTTTTCACAGTCGAGCATTATTTCGACAGAACGGTATTTTTCGGGCATGAGCTGAGTCATCAGCTCACGGCATGCCCCGCAGGGAGGCATTGCCTTGCCGTCCCGGTTTACGGCTATAACGCGGCGTATCTCACTCTCGCCGCAGGTGAGCATATGAAATATCGCATTGCGCTCTGCGCATATGCCGAGCGTGCACGCACCGTCAACGCATATTCCGGTGTATATTTTGCCGGTCGATGATTCTATTGCCGCGGCAACGCCGCCCGCCTCCATCCATTCGGATATCTTGCGCGGCGCCAGTACCTTTTTTGCTTCGTTATAAAGCTTCTCCCATTCTGCGTCCGTGTTTTTTTATCCGTTTCACGCTTCAATTGATATTTGATATTGCGGATATTATATCACAAATACGCGCCGGCATCAACCGCCCGTGCTTTTTAACTCCCGTTTAATTTTGCCGCGCTTTCTGTTTAAACCGCCCGTGTATACTGATATCGGTCGGAACATCCGCCGCGGCACTCTATGCGAGGGCGCGGCAAAATGAAGAATTTCGGGTCGTTACCGAAGGAGATGTATTGTAATGAAGATGAACAAAGTGACAGGTTCGATAAAAACGGCTGTCTGCGGTTTTTTTATGGCGCTTGCGGACAGCGTTCCCGGCGTGTCGGGCGGCACGGTCGCGTTTTTTGCGGGGGGAATACGATGATTTTATATAATATCACCGGCAGGGACAAAGCTCGCCGCAGGCAGTCGCTGCTCTTTCTTCTGCGGCTCGGGATCGGATGGATCTGCGGCATGGGACTGTCCGTCACATTGCTTGCCGGACTGTTCAGCACGCATATCTACGCGGTGAGCTCTTTGTTTTTGGGGCTGGTCGCCGCGTCGATCCCGCTCGTTGCGGCAGAGGAGAAAAAAACTCTCAAGGCGTGCCGCCCGTGGCATATACTTTTCTTCTTTGCGGGTGCTGCGGTTGTAGTCGCTCTCAGCCTGCTGCATTTTTCGGTCTCTACCGAGGCGTTGGATGTCCCGTCGGCTCTGTATGTCTTCGTAAGCGGCGCACTTGCCATATCCGCAATGGTGCTGCCGGGCATTTCGGGCTCCACGCTGCTCCTGGCATTCGGGCTGTATGTGCCGATCATCACGGCGATGAAGCACTTCTTTGCGTTTGATCTTTCGGCGCTCCCGCTCCTGCTCGTGTTCGGCTTCGGAGTGCTCGCGGGCATTTTCTGCTCGTTCAGGGGGATACACTATCTCCTCAGCCGGCACCGCGGCGCAACGGTGTGCGCGATCCTCGGGCTGATGTCGGGCTCGCTTTTTGCGGTCGCAATAGAACCGACGACGCTGAAGGTGCCGCTGCCGCCGCTGAGCCCCGCAAATGCACATCCCGTGTATATATTGCTCGGTGCTGCGACCGTCGCGGCGTTTGCCGCCGCCAAGGCGATCGTTGAGCGGCGGGCAAAACGAAATAACACCGAGGATGCCGGCGAGTGAGGCTCACATATGCTTTGATCGGTTGCCCTTCCGCACCCGTTACAATCCCGTGGATGCGCGCCATCTGTAAACGCGGGATATCGTTTTTGCGTCCGACATTTCGAGCACGAAGTCGCCGTATATCGTATGCTCGCCGCCTGCGTCCCGATAAAGCAGAAAATATCTTGAGGTGATATATCCGTTAAAAAAACGCGCGTCGTATATGTTGACGCAAAGCAGCTCGAGCGGACCCTCGACTGCCACATCGTTCATCTCGAGCGCAGACCCGACGATGCGCTCCGACTCGCGGTCGAATTCGGCGACGGCATCCGCCGCAGTACGGCGTCGGGCGTCAATGCCGGGATAGTTCCCGTCTGAAGGACGGACGTTTTTCAGCGCCGCAAAGATCGCGGGATGCTTTGCGGATGAGAGCGGATCGCTGCCGGCGGCTTTCATTGCATTTATCATGAGCGCGCCGGTGTAATAGCAGGATATTCTGACCGGGAGCAGGCGCTCCGGCTTCGTCACCGCCGCGCGCATACGTTCCTTCATCGCAGCCGCCGCGTTTTCGTCGAGCTGCCCGAGCACCGCCCACTCAACGTATGTCGCGCTGCCTTCGATCTCCTCTATCCTGCTTTCGTAGTCGAATTCGTACGGATATTTTTCGCTGCGCAGCCTGCGGTGCGAAAGCAGCTCGCGGTATGCCGTATCGTCGAAGCGGTCGAGCAGACGCAGCAGCAGATCGTTTTCGCGCAGCCTGAGGCTCAGTGCGTCCGCATTATATTTATATCGGTAAAGGGCTTCGGTCTCGTCAGCCCAGCAGTTCCACTTCTCACGTGTCTGTAAGCCGTGAAACATTTCATGTACGATCTTTGACGTCAGCACGGGGATGTCCGGCTCGCCGTCTACCTTCCAAATTGCGATCTGCTCGCCGTTGTAGTCGATCGAGGTGTTTGCGCAAAAGACGTCGGTCTTTTCGATGTACGCACCGTCAAAAAAGCATTTTTCGTCGTCGTACAGGGCGAATTTCAACGGTCTGAAGCCCGGTCGTATGCTTTCGCAGTCAAGTGACGAAACGGCTTCGGTTATTCTGCCGTACAGCTCATCAAGTTTCATGTGTGTGAACTCCTTCGTGTGCTCGTGTGCTTTTGCCGGAAATTAACGCGTGCGGAGATGGGCTCTGATCGCTGCGTGCATCTGTCCGTAAGCGGCAGGGCAGGCTCCGCCGTTCTTTTGCTGCCGGAAAAGACGGCAGCCCGGCCTCCGGTATCTTCATATAATGCTCCTCCCTCACAAATTACCGCACCAATTTCATGTACAGAAGCGGATACGGATTGCCTTCCTTGTCAAAATCGGTACGTTTATATGTTGCAAATCCCATGTGTTCGTAAAATCCGATTGCCTGAGGGTTCTGTTCGTTGACCGTGACCTCGCGGACACCGTAACTCTCAATGCCGTGCAGAAGCAGTTGCTTTCCAATGCCCGTCCCGCGCACCTCCGGTGCAACGAACAGCATTTCCAGACGTTCGCCGGTCACGCCCATAAAGGCGACCGGTTTGCCGGAAGCATCTGCGGCAGCGGTCAAACGTTCAACTTCACTGAAAGCTTGCGGAACATATTTCTTAATTTGATTTATCTCAACATCCGATAAGAAAAGATGCGTTGTCCGAACAGAAGCTTCCCAAATATTTAATAAGCTTTCCAATAGCCGCGGCGTTTTGGCTTGAACTTCATATATTCTCATACCAATTTATCTCTACACAAATTCAGATTGGTCAATATTTTATTATACCATAAATCTTCCCGTTTTTCAATCTCGATCATGCAATCAAAAAATGACCGCCGGGCGGGAAATGCTCTCGGCGGTCATTTTTTATTCGTTGTCAGCTTTGTAAAAGGCTTCTGCCGCCAACCGCATGGCGATCCCGGATCCGGAGGTAAAAGCCGTCCCGTGTTTTTTGGCAGGGGCAGAAGGATTCGAAACCCCTGTTTGTGCGTCCTTTGGCGCGGACTTCAAAGTTTCTGCTTGCGCAAACAGGCTCGGAATAAAGTGCATTGTTGATTTTTCGGTCAGTTTGCCTCGCCCGTCAAGGCGCTGTGCGCCTTGACCTGAGAAAAGTAGTAATGGCGGAGCCCGCCTGCGGCGTCCTTGATTGGGGCCGAATTTGCTTATGTCGTTGCAAAAACAAAAGGACAGCCAAGGCTGTCCTTTTGTTTTTGGGTTATCACTACAAAACCGATGCACACCGCACTTTTTTAAATCGAGCCGGGCTATTTTGTTTTTGGATAGACCTCTCCCCGGGTGAAGCAGGGGCTTGCAAGAGTCCGCTGTCTTTTGGGACCGCAGAACCATGTCCGTAAACGGGCTTGTGTATTTTGACTCGCAAAAAATTCACAGTTCTATGATATAATTTTGTTAAAATAGCGAATCAACTATAACTTTCTGCAACTAATAAGGTGAAAGCAGCCGATGACGGCAGAAAGGAGGAACCTCTATGATAGGATTTGACAAGGATTTTGAGAAGCAGTGCGGCGAATATTTGGAATATCTCTATTATCTTGCGGAAAAGCGATATAACGATTGCCCGGACATTGATACCTTGGTGCAGGACACGCTTGCGGCTCTGATCGTAAAAATCAGTCTTGGCGAGAGTATAGAATACCCAAAAGGTTTTTTATCGGCAGTTCTCAAAAACAAATACAATGTGTGGCTTCGCGAAAAGTACAAAGCGGAATATGTAGAATACTTTGACGGAGCGATCGGCGAAACATACAATGAAATCGAGGAAAAAGAAAAAGCCGAGCGCAAGACCGAAGAATACGAAGCGGTACGCCGCGAGATCGGACGCCTTATCGGTATTTATCGTGAAGTCACAGTGCGCCATTACGTTCACGGACAAACGGTAGAGCAGATCTCAAAAGAGCTTGGCATTCCGCGCGGAACGGTATTATCCCGCCTTTCCGCCGCAAGAGATCAGATCAAAGAGGGACTTGAAAAAATGGAGAAGTATTCGCAGATCAGTTATGAACCCCAAACCGCCTCCATCAGTATATGGGGGAACAGAGGGCTTAACGGCGAACCGTTCTCTCTTATGCGTTCGGATATTGAAGCCAATATCTTGAATTTGGCGTATAAGAATCCCGTTTCGGTGCGTGGTATTGCCGATACGATGGGGATGCCCGGTGCATATATTGAACCGATCATTGACTTTTTGGTCAAGGGAGAGCTGATGGGCAGAACTGCGGGAGGGCTTGTCTATACCCGCTGCTTTGTACAAAGATATGAGGATGCCTTTGGCGATATCCCTGCCCAAGAAAAGCTTGCCGATCAATACGCATCTCGTGTGTGGGAGATCGTTTGGAAACACATTGAGCCGCTGACAAAGCGTAATGATTTTGCGGAAATGTCCGACAAGCAAAAAGCAACCATGCTTTTGTTTGTTATGAACCAAATGTTAAGTGATGTTTTGTATAAAAGCCGCCCCGACTCAGGTCGTTTTCCCAAACAGCCCCCCGACCGTCCCGATGCAGGCAGATGGTTGGCAACAGTGACCGTATATGCGCACGGTCAAATGCGAAATAACCCATACGACGGTTCCGGTCCCGTATATGTCGGGTACGGCGCCGATAATGACGGCAAATTTGATTGCCAAATGTTCGATTGTCAATCGCTTTTCGGGGATGCACATTGGGCTTACAGTCAGTTTAAATACAAATGCTCATTGCAAAGCATTTTACGGTTCTACGCATCCTTGCTGCCGTGCAATGTCAAAACCGACAATGAGCTTTTATACGAGCTGATCCCCGAATTTGAAAAACTTTGTATATTAAAACGCGGTGCGGACGGTGAGATCAAATTGGATGTTCCGGCGTTGCCGTTCAACGAAGTAACTGAATATTGGGATCCCGTTTGTGAAGCAATCGGGAAGGAGCTTTTCGATTTGCTGTCCGATGATCTGCGCAAGCTTTGGGTAAAGACCAAGAACTGCGTTCCCAAGCATGTGGATGAAGCAAAATATTTCATTCACGCAGGCGCGATGGGGGCGTATGTAAAAGCGCAGCTTCTGGCAATCGTTCATAAAGAGTTTTTGCCTTATCCGGTGACCGTCGGCAAAACGCCGCTGATCTACGTTGCTTACCGGAAGAGGAGCGTGTAAAGGAAACTCCGGTATTTCGCGATCGTTAATGTTAATGCTGCCGCTCCGAGTATTCCGACTTTCTGAAATCAGGCTGCCATGCTGACCGATCCCACGCACCATAGCTCGTGCGGCATCTTTTTCATCCTTATCGTCATCGTCCCCGTGACCGCACGATTTTGAACCCCGGTTTGCGCGTTTGCTCGTGCAAACTCCGCAGTTTCTGCTTGCGCAAACAGGCTCGGAATAAAATGCATTGCTGATTTTTCGGTCAGTTTTCCTCGCCCGTCAAGGCGCTGTGCGCCTTGACCTGAGAAAAGTAATGACGGATTCCGCCTGCGGCGTCCTTGATTGGGTCCGAATCGTATTATGTCTCTATCAAAAAACACAGGACGGTCAAGACCGTCCTGTGTTTTTTGGCAGGGGCAGAAGGATTCTGAACCCCGAATCGCGCGGGAGAAAAGCAGATTTTAATGTTCACATTGGCGCGATTCCTGATCAAGTCCTTGCGGGCTTGAAGGGGCTCGGATCGCAAGTGTCCCGATAAAAAAGAACGGAGTGGCAAATGCCACCCCGTTCTTTTTTGGCAGGGGCAGAAGGATTCAGAACCCCGGTTTGCGCGTCTGCTCGTGCAAACTCCGCAGTTTCTGCTTGCGCAAACCTAATCAAGGACGCCTTCGGCATCCTTGATTGGGTACGAATTTGCTTATGTCATTACAAAAACAAAAGGACATCCTTGGCTGTCCTTTTGTTTTTGGCAGGGGCAGAAGGATTCGAACCCACGACCAACGGTTTTGGAGACCGCGACTCTACCAGCTGAGCTATACCCCTATAACGCGACTATTATATCACACCGCGGACGATAAATCAATAGGTTTTTTCAAAAAAATTAAGAAAATCCGTGCGGGGTCCCGAAAAAGGCCGAAAAACTCTTGACATCGGGACAATAGAATGTTATAATATTTCTACCTCTGTCGGCAGAGCTTTTTTTGCGTGCCTTTTCGTGCCGCAAAAAGCCCTTTTGCGGGTGCCACATACCGTACCGCACGGAGGGAGGTACACCGACCGCAAGGTCAAATAATCACAAAACAGGAGGTGCCGAAAAGCATGGCCAATGAGCAAAGAGTCAAGGTTACTCTCGTTTGCACCGAGTGCAAGCAGAGAAACTACGACACAAAGAAAAACAAAAAGAACACTCCGGACAGGCTTGAACTCAAGAAATACTGCAAGTTCTGCCGCAAGCACACTCTTCACAGAGAATCAAAGTAAGGGGGAGCAAAAAATGACATCAGTCAGATTTTTCAAGAGTCTCGCTGCAATACTGGCGCTGGCGCTGATGCTTTCCATGCTCTCGATCAACATTTTTGCGACTGACGGTGCCGCGTCCGACGGTGCCGAGGGTTCTGCGGAGACCACTGCTGCCGCGTCCGACGAGACGACCGCAGCGCCTTCCGACGAGACCACCGCTGCCGATGACAGCGAAGACACCGAGAAGAAGAGTTTTCCGTGGGATGCCGTCGTATCCTTCGGTATCGTTATTCTCGCTGCCCTCGTGCTGCTTATTCTGTACTTTGTGAACCCCAAGTTCAAAAAGAAACTTCAGGATTTCAACCGCAGCATCAAGAGTGAGCTCAAAAAGGTCGTATGGTCGCCGAAGCGCGAGGTCAAGAAGAACACCGTTATCGTTCTTGTCTTTGTCGCCGCGTTCGCAATTCTGATCGGTCTGTTGGATTTTCTGTTCTCCAAGGGCATTATAGCTCTGGGCAAGCTCTTCTGAGCAGACGATGAGCGACATAAACGAAATGAACGTCGGAGTGCGTTGGTATGTGGTGCATACGTATTCCGGTTACGAGAACAAGGTAATGACCAACCTTGTCAAGATCGTTGAAAACCGCGGGCTCGGTCATCTTATATTCGACGTGAAGGTCCCCGTTGAGACCGTTGTCGAAAAGAAGGGCGACGCCGAAAAGGAAGTCGAAAGCAAGATCTTCCCCGGTTATGTTTTGGTCAAAATGATCATGACCGAAGAGAGCTGGCATGTTGTGAGAAACATCACGGGTGTTACGGGCTTTGTCGGTCCCGGTTCACGACCCACTCCGCTGCTTGATTCGGAGGTCGAGGCGCTCGGCATTGACGAAAAGAAAGTGAAATTCATGCTTTCCGTCGGTGACGAGGTAAAGATAGACGGCGGGCTGTTTGACGGCTACACCGGTACTGTCCAGTCGATCTCGGAGGATCAGAAAAAGGTCACCGTCCTTATCAAGAGAGGACGCCGCGATATTCCCGTCGAGTTTGACGCCGAAAACGTCTCCCCGGCAAAATGAGAGCGACCCCAAGGGTCGCGTGGGAGGAAGAAAAATTTCACTGATTTCTTCCGCAACTAACCACATTTGGAGGTATTTTTAAAATGGCAAAGAAAGTTCTGGGCTATATAAAGCTTCAGCTTCCCGCCGGTAAGGCAACTCCTCAGCCGCCTGTCGGTCCCGCTCTGGGTCAGTACGGTGTTGCTATCCCGGTATTCACCAAAGAGTTCAACGAAAGAACCAAAAACGACATCGGTCTTATCATCCCCGTTGTTATCACGGTGTATGCCGACCGTTCCTTCACCTTTATAACCAAGACCCCTCCCGCACCCGTGCTGATCCTCAAGGCAGCCGGAATCGAGAAGGGCTCTGCGACTCCCAACAAGACCAAGGTGGCAAAGCTCACCAAGGATCAGGTAAGAAAGATCGCCGAGACCAAAATGCCCGACCTCAACGCCGCTTCTGTTGAGACGGCAATGAGCATGATCGCCGGAACCGCCCGCTCCATGGGCATTACCGTCGAGGACTGAGACGAGGAGGTAAAGAGCAATGGCTAAAAAAGGCAAGAAATATTCAGACAGCGTAAAGCTTTACGACAGGAGCCGTCAGTACGACTCCGCCGAGGCGATGGGCATACTCTGCAAGACCGCCAAGGCAAAATTCGATGAGACCGTCGAGATCCACGTCCGTCTGGGCGTTGACTCCCGTCATGCCGACCAGCAGGTCCGCGGCGCCGTGGTACTTCCCAACGGTACCGGTAAGACCGTCCGCACCCTTGTTTTCACAAAGGGCGACAAGGTCCAGGCTGCTCTCGACGCCGGTGCCGATTACGTCGGCGATCAGGAGTACATCGACAAGATCACAAAAGAAAACTGGTTCGACTTCGACGTCGTTATCGCCAGCCCCGATATGATGGGTATGATCGGCCGTCTCGGTAAGGTGCTCGGCCCCAAGGGACTTATGCCTTCTCCCAAGGCAGGCACCGTTACCCCCGACGTTGCCCGTGCGGTCAAGGAAGCCAAGGCAGGTAAGATCGAATACCGTCTTGACAAGACCAACATCATCCACTGCCCGATCGGCAAGGTCTCCTTCGGTGAGGAGAAGCTCAGCGAGAACTTCAATACTCTCATGAGCGCCATCATCAAAGCGAAGCCCGCGTCCGCAAAGGGTCAGTACATCAAGAGCTGCGTTATCGCCTCTACGATGGGCCCCGGCATCAAGATCAACCAGGCAAAGCTTGGCTAATTAAAAAACACACATCCGGGATCGCCTTTGGCGATCCCGGATGTGTATTCAGTGCCGGCGATAAAAGATCACTACATAGTAATGTATATAAAAAGGTCTCATGATAAGTTTCAGGTCCCCGGGGATCGGTGATATCCCCATGCTTGCGCGCGTTTTTTCATCATACCGCGGCGAGATCTGCGACATGACTCCCGCAAATGTGGTCATGTGGCGCGATTATTACGGCAGTGAGCTTGCGCACGAGGAGTCGGAAGGCGGCGAGGTGCTTTATCTGCGCTATGCGGTCGATCCCGATATCGATCCCGATTCGTTCCCCGATGCACGCGCACGCGCCTATTCACATGAATTTGCATATGCCTGCCCCAAGGTGTACTTTCCGGGCGACGAAAATGCCGCCGCCGACGGTATTCCGCACGCCGGGGAGGTGAAAAAAGCCGTTATGCGTCTGGTCGAGGGCGGCGCGCGGTTCTTCTGCTGCCTTTCGTGGGAGGAGCGGGCGCTCATTCTGTCGCTTTACCCCGAGGCGGAGGTGTGGCAGGACCGCGACTGGAACGACTATATCTACGACACGGAAAAGATGATCTCGCTCGGCGGAAAGCATCTTTCGGGTCAGCGCAACCATATAAACAAGTTCAGGGCGACCTTTCCGGCATGGCACACCGAGGCGATATGCGAAGCGAACATCCCCGCGGCACGAAAGTTCATCGACGCATATTATGCCGGACTTGCCGCCGAGGGAAAGACCGACGCGGTGTTCGATGCGGAGCGCCGTGCGATAGAGGAAGTGCTGTCACACTGGACGGAATACGGGCAGGAGGGCATACTTCTCTATGCTGGCGATGCCGTTGCCGCGTTCACCTTCGGCGAGGTCACGGCGGGCATGCTCGACATCCACATCGAAAAAGCCGACCGTGCATTTCCCGGTGCGTACCCTGCCGTGTTCCGCGAGTTCGCGGCGCACTTCGAGGGGCGTGCCGTGACCGTCAACCGCGAGGAGGATTGCGGCGAGCCGGGGCTGCGGCAGTCAAAGTTGTCCTATCATCCGATAAGGCTCGCGGAAAAGTACAATCTCGTCATATAGCCAAAAAACGGCAAAACGGGCTGCCGCGCACTGCGCGGCAGCCCTGTGTGTCTAATTGCACAGTTTTCATACCTGTCCGTGGGGCGAATATTGTTGTCTTTTTTTATTGAAAACTGTCGGAGCGGGATTGACAGTTTTATAACAAAGTGATATAATTATCGTATAATGCGCGTAGAGTGCGATGAGGCGGCTTTCGAATCAAAAAGCAGGAAAAAACGCCATAAATCGCCGAATACCGCTTAAAATCAAGCATTTAAAAAAATATTTTTAATCAAGGAAGAGAGAGAAAAATGGAATACCGTATCGAACACGATTCTATGGGTGAAGTAAAAGTCCCCGCAAACGTCTACTGGGCTGCCCAGACCGAGAGAAGCCATGAGAACTTCAACATCGGTGTCGGCATCGAGACCATGCCGCAGGAGATCATTCACGCTTTCGGTATACTCAAGAAGGCTGCCGCCATCGCCAACAGCGAGCTGAAGCCCGCCAAGATGACTGCCGAAAAGCTCGGTGCGATCTCCGCCGCCTGCGACGAGGTCATTTCCGGCAAGCTGAATGCACATTTCCCGCTCGTCGTATGGCAGACAGGTTCGGGCACACAGTCCAACATGAACGCCAACGAGGTCATTGCAAACCGCGCCAACGAGATCGCCGGTTCTAAGCTCTGCCACCCCAATGACGACATCAACATGAGCCAGTCCTCCAACGACACCTTCCCGACCGCAATGCACATTGCAGCCGTCATCGCCATCGAGGACAAGGTCATTCCCGCCATCGATCTGCTCGTTTCCACCTTCAAGAAGCTCGAAGCCGAAAACGAGGGCATCGTAAAGAGCGGACGCACCCACCTCCAGGATGCAACGCCCATCACCTTCTCTCAGGAGATATCCGGCTGGAGATCCAGCCTTGAAAAGGACAAGAAGCTGCTCGAGATCGCTCTTCCCGAGCTGAAGGAGCTCGCTCTCGGCGGAACCGCCGTCGGCACCGGACTCAACGCCCCCAAGGGCTTTGACGTCAGAGTCGCAAAGGCTGTCGCCGACCTCACCGGCAAGGATTTCGTCACTGCCGAAAACAAATTCCACGCTCTCACCTCCAAGGACGAGATCGTGTTCGCACACGGCGCACTCAAGGCTCTTGCCGCCGATATGATGAAGATCGCCAACGACGTCCGCTGGCTCGCATCCGGTCCGAGACTCGGCCTCGGCGAGATCACCATTCCCGCCAACGAGCCCGGCTCATCCATCATGCCCGGTAAGGTCAACCCCACCCAGTGCGAGGCTGTCACCATGGTCGCCGTGCAGGTCATGGGCAACGATGTTGCCGTCGGCATGGCTGCCTCTCAGGGCAACTTCGAGCTGAACGTCTTCATGCCCGTCAGCGCATACAACTTCCTGCAGTCCGCCCGCCTGCTTGCCGAGTCCATCGTTTCCTTCAACAACAACTGCGCCGTCGGCATCAAGGCAAACAAGGACAAAATGTACAGCAACCTGCATAACTCGCTTATGCTCGTTACAGCTCTCAACCCCTACATCGGCTACGAGAACGCCGCCAAGACCGCAAAGAAAGCTTACAACGAAAACATTTCTCTTAAGGAAGCGTGCGTATCCCTCGGATTCCTCACCGCTGAGAAATTCGACGAGGTCTTCCATCCCGAACAGATGGTCTGATCGCCCGGTTTCCGGCTTTGGGGGTGCCGCCTTTGACGGCATCCCCGAAAGCGCTATTAAATACGGCGCTGAAATAGGCTACAATTCAGATCAGAAAGGAAATAAAACATGGTATTCAGTTATTATCCCGGCTGTACCCTGCGCACAAAGGCCAAGGAGCTTGACAGGTTTGCCCGCGCGTCTGCAAAGGCTCTCGGCATAGAGCTCCGCGAGGTCCCCGAATGGCAGTGCTGCGGCGGTGTGTACCCCACCCCGACCGATGCCGTTGCCACCCGTCTTGCCTCGGTGCGTGCCCTGATGGCTGCACGTGAAGCCGGAACGGATCTTGTCACCGTCTGCTCCGCCTGCTACAATGTCATCAAGCGCGTCAACGAGGATATGAAGAACAACGAGGAGATCCGCAACAAGGTCAACAGCTATATGAAAAACGACGTCCCCTACTGCGGCGAGGTCAAGGTCTATCACTACATAGAGCTTCTGCGCGATGTCATCGGCTACGATGAGCTCGCAAAGAAGGTGGTGAACCCCCTGAAGGGCGAAAAGGTCGGCGCATACTACGGATGTCTTCTGCTCCGTCCCGGTAAGGAGCTTATGTTCGACGATCCCGAGAATCCCGAGGCGATAGAGGGACTTATCAAGGCTCTCGGCGCGACTCCGGTAAAATACGCACAGCGCAACGAGTGCTGCGGCGGCTATGTCACGCTCGAGGATAAGAAATTCGCGGAGAAGAGAAGCCACATCATCACCGCGTCGGCATCCGACAGCGGAGCCGCAAGCCTTATCACCGCCTGCCCGCTCTGCATGTACAATCTCAAGGTCAACGGCGGCGGCGAGCTTCCCGTTTACTACTTCACCGAGCTTCTTGCCCGCGCGCTGGGCGTTGCCGATGAAAACTGAGGTGAGCACATGAGCAACATAAACAGAGAAAAAGAGACCGCCGCCGAGATCGTGCGTATCAGCGGCGTCAACACACGCAAGTGCATGAAGTGCGGCAAGTGCTCCGCCACCTGCCCCGCCTACGGTGAGATGGAATATCATCCGCACCAGTTCGTTTACATGGTAGAGCACGGCGAGACCGACAAGCTGTTTGCTTCCGAGTCGGTATGGAAGTGCCTCACCTGCTTTGCCTGCGTCGAGAGATGCCCCCGCGGCGTTGAGCCCGCAAAGCTCATCGAAGCTGCGCGCGCGCTTATGGTGCGCCGTCAGGGCCAGAACCATCTGCACGACGACGATATCCCCGCGCTGCTTGATCCCGAGCTTCCTCAGCAGGCAATAGTCAGCGCATTCAGAAAATACAAGGGTTAAGGAGGATCGGAATATGCACAGAATAGGAGTATTCGTATGCTGGTGCGGCTCCAACATCGCCGCGACCGTTGACGTTCACGCGGTCGCCGAAGCGATGAAGAACGAACCCGGAGTCGTATTCGCACAGGATTATCAGTATATGTGTTCCGAGGGCGGTCAGTCCCTCATCATAAACGCAATAAAGGATCACTTCCTTGACGGTGTTGTTATCTGCTCCTGCTCGCCGAGAATGCACGAGGCGACCTTCCGCAAGACTGCGGAAAGAGCGGGGCTCAACCCCTACATGGTAGAGGTCGCAAACATCCGCGAGCACTGCTCATGGATACATAAAGACAAGACCGAGGCTACGGCAAAGGCGATAATCCTTGCCCGCACCGCAGTTGCCAAGGTGCAGCTCGACGCGCCCCTGACCGCAGGCGAAAGCCCCGTCACAAAGCGCGCGCTGGTCATCGGCGGCGGTATCGCAGGCATCCAGTCGGCTCTTGATATTGCCGACGCGGGATACGACGTTGACATCGTCGAAAAGCTGCCGACCATCGGCGGTCATATGGCTCAGCTCGACAAGACCTTCCCGACGCTCGACTGCTCGGCATGTATCCTCACGCCTAAGATGGTCGATGCGGCTCAGAACGAGCATATCGGTCTTTACACCTACAGCGAGGTCGAATCGGTAAAGGGATTCGTCGGCAACTTTACGGTAAAGATCAAAAAGAAGGCAAGATACGTCGATGCCACGAAGTGCACCGGCTGCGGCGTCTGCACCGAGGGCTGCCCCTCCCGCAAGACTCCCTCCGAGTTCGATATGAACCTCTGCACACGCGGCGCGATCTATATGCCCTTCGCACAGTCGGTGCCGAAGGTGCCGGTCATCGACACGAACGCCTGCATCCACTTCAAGACCGGCAAGTGCGGCCTTTGCAAGATGAAATGCTCGGCGGGCGCCATCGACTTTGAGCAGAAGGACGAGATCATCGAAAAGCAGTACGGCGCCATCGTCGTTGCCACCGGCTTTGACATGATAAATCCCTCCCGCTACGGCGAGCTGGGATATGCCGACAACAAGGACGTCATCACCTCTCTCGAGCTTGAGCGTCTCATGAACGCCGCAGGCCCCACCAAGGGCATTCTCCTCCGTCCCTCCGACGGAAAGCACCCGAAGACCATCGTCTTCGTACAGTGCGTTGGTTCGAGATGCGACGCCTCCAAGGGCAAGACCTACTGCTCCAAGATCTGCTGTATGTACACCGCGAAGCACGCGATGATGATACGCGAAAAATACCCCGATACCGATGTTCACGTTTTCTACATCGACGTGCGTACCCCCGGCAAGAACTTTGACGAGTTTTACCGCCGCGCGGTCGAACAGTACGGCGTCGAATACATCAAGGGCAACGTCGGCAAGGTCACAAAGAAGGGCGACAAGCTTGAAGTTCAGGGTGCCGACCTTATCGAAAACCGTCAGGTCATCATCGACGCCGACCTTGTCGTGCTTGCAGCGGCTATCGAGCCGTCCGCGGGCGTTCGCCATATAGCCACTATGCTCACCGCGAGCATGGATACCAACAACTTCTTCACCGAGGCGCACGCAAAGCTGCGTCCCGTCGAAAGCCCGACAGCGGGCGTCTTCCTCTCCGGCGTATGCCAGGGACCGAAGGATGTTCCCGAGACCGTCGCTCAGGCGTCGGCTGCCGCGTCGAAGGTCATCGCTCTTCTCGCCAAGGATAAACTCAAGGGCAACCCCTGCGTGGCTCATTCCGACGAGATGATGTGCAACGGCTGCTCGATGTGCCAGAATGTCTGCCCCTACGGAGCCATAAGCTATGAAGTCCGTCAGTACCGCATCGCGGGCAAGATGGTCGATCGCCGCGTGGCTGTCGTAAACGAGGCTGTGTGCCAGGGCTGCGGTGCCTGCACCGTTACCTGCCCGTCCGGAGCCATGGACCTCAAGGGCTTTGCAAACAAACAGATTCTTGCGGAGGTGGATGCGATATGTCGCTGACAAACGTTAACGAAAAAGAAAACGCTGCGGTCGCCGCGGAAGGCTTCGTACCCACGATAGTGGCGTTCTGCTGCAACTGGTGCTCGTATGCGGGCGCCGACCTTGCGGGAACGAGTCGCCTTTCCTATCCCGCAAACGTAAAGATAATCCGCGTGCCCTGCTCCTGCCGCGTGAACCCCATATTCGTGCTGCGTGCATTTGAGCGCGGCGCCGACGGTGTGATCCTTTGCGGATGTCACCCCGGAGACTGCCACTACTCTACGGGCAACTACTATGCACGCCGCCGCATGACCATGCTCTTCTCAATGCTCGATTATCTCGGCATTGAAAAGGAGCGCACCCGCGTTGAATGGGTCTCCGCCGCCGAAGGCGTAAGATTCGCCGGCGTTATGAACGATTTCGTCAAGACCGTCACCGAGCTGGGAGAAAATAAAAAGTTGAGGGATCTGAGATGCAAGGAAAATCTGAACTGATTAAGAAACGGGTCGGGGAGCTTCTCGCCGAGGGCAAGGCTCAGCGCGTGCTGGGTTGGATCCGCGGTGAGTTCGACTGGGAACGCACTCCTGCCGTCTTTGAGACCCCCGAGGAATTTGAGGCAAACTTCATTTACGATGAATTCTGCGGCGCGAATCTTTGCAAATACCTGATAAACGCCTGCAAAAAGGACGGCACGACGCTGATCCTTGCCAAGCCCTGCGACACCTACGGCATAAATATGCTGATAAAGGAGCACCGCGTGCCGCGCGAGAAGGTCTATATCCTCGGCATCGGCTGCTCGGGCAAGGCTGACATAAACAAGCTGCGCGATATGGGCATCCGCGGCATCACCTCCGTCGAGGACGGGGAGGGCGACGAGCTTACCGTTCACACTCTCTACGGCGACAAGACCGTAAAGAAGAACGACGTCAAGCTGATGAAGTGCCTCACCGACGGCAAGAGAGTTCATGCCGTGAGCGACGAGATCATCTGCGACGAGGGGCCCAACCCCGACGCCGTCGATCGCATGGCCGAGGTCGAAAAGCTCGAGGCGATGACGCCCGACGAGAGATTCGCCTTCTGGCGCGGCGAGCTTTCACGCTGCATCCGCTGCAACGCCTGCCGCAACGTATGTCCCGTCTGCACCTGCGAAAAGTGCGTTTTCGACAATGAGAATTCCGGTATCGCGTCCAAGGCGCCCACGACGGATTTTGAAGAAAATATGTTCCACATCATCCGTGCGTTCCATGTTGCCGGACGCTGCACCGACTGCGGCGAGTGCTCACGCGTATGCCCGCAGCACATACCGCTCCACCTTCTGAACCGCAAGTTCATCAAGGATATCGACAGCCTCTACGGAGATTTCCAGGCAGGCGCCGATTCCGAGACGCGCGGACCTCTCACCGCCTTCACCGAGGGCGATGCAGAGCCGGGTTCAAATCTTAAATGAGGAGGGAAGATCAGATGAAAAAGATTAAAGCCTCCGGACTTGACCGCCTCTTTGCGGCGATCTCGGAAACAAAAGAACTATACCTGCCCGTCCGCGGCGAAAAGGACGTGTCCTACAAGCTCTGGAGCGAGGGCACCGAGTATGCCGCCGACGCGCTCAACACCGTCAAGTCTCCCAAGGATCTTTTCTTCCCGCAGAGCGAGAACCTCTACGCGATGAAGACCACCGAGGGCGGAAGAAAGATCGACCTCGTTGACAACAGCTACGGCGGACGCGACTTTGTCGTGTTCGGCGTGCGTGCCTGCGACGCAGCAAGCTTCGGCATCCTCGACCGTGTGTTCCTCTCTAACCCCGTGGACGCCTATTACAAGGCGCGCCGCGAAAAGGGCGTGGTCGTGACCGTTGCCTGCCGCGAGCCCGAGACCTCCTGCTTCTGCCACACCTTCGGCATCGACCCCGCCGAGCCTGCGGGCGACGTTTCCTGCATTTTTGCGGGCGACAGCCTCTATCTCGACGCAAAGACCGAAAAGGGCGCGGCTCTTCTCGATTCTCTCGGCGTTCTTGAGGATGCCGCAGACGCCGATCTCGACGTCGTGGAAGCCGAAAAGACGGTCGCGCGCGACAATCTCGCAAAGACCCCGCTCTATGACCTCACCACAGAGGGCTTCGGCGCCGGCAAGACCATGGAGCTGTTCGGCTCTCCGAAGTGGGCAGAGCTCTCCGAGGCATGCCTCGGCTGCGGCACCTGCACCTTCGTTTGCCCCACCTGCCAGTGCTATGATATCCGCGACTATGACACCGGTCACGGTGTTCAGAGATACCGCTGCTGGGATTCCTGCATGTTCTCCGAGTTCACCCGTATGTCCGCGGGTCAGCCGAGACTCACGCAGGTCGAAAGATTCCGCCAGAGATTCATGCACAAGCTGGTCTACTATCCCGAAAACAACGAGGGCGTGTTCTCCTGCGTCGGCTGCGGCAGATGCGTTGTGAAATGCCCGCAGCACCTCAACATAGTCAAGGTCATAAAGACGCTGGGAAAGGAGCATAAGTAATGGAACAGAATCTTCTTTTCCCGCATATCGGTGTCGTCACCGATATCCGCCGGGATACACCCGATGTAAAGACCTTCCGCGTAAACGCCATCGGCGGCGGAAAGTGCTTTGAGCACATCCCCGGTCAGTGCGCAATGCTTTCCATTCCCGGCAAGGGCGAGGCGATGTTCTCCATCACCTCATCCCCCACAAACCGCGAATACATGGAATTCAGCATCAAAAAATGCGGCTGCCTTACCACATGGCTTCACCTCATCGAGGTGGGTCAGGAGCTGACCATCCGCGGCCCCTACGGCAACGGCTTTCCCGTTGACACCGAGTTCGCGGGCAAGGATCTTGTGTTCGTCGCCGGCGGTATCGGACTCGCTCCGCTCCGCTCGGTCATAAACTACATCCGCGACAACCGCGACAAGTACGGCACCGTCGATATCGTTTACGGTTCGCGCTCAAAGGACGATCTTGTTGACTATCCCGAGATCACGAACGAGTGGATGAAGGAGCCGGGCTTCAATGTTCACCTCACAATCGACCGTCCGCAGGACGGGTGGGACGGACACGTCGGCTTCGTTCCCAACTATGTAAAGGAACTGAACTTCGACACCTCCAAGACCGTTGTAATGTGCGGACCTCCCATCATGATAAAGTTCACTCTTGCCGGACTCAACGAGCAGGGCTTCAGCCCCGAGCAGGTCTGGACGACGATGGAGCTTCGCATGAAATGCGGTATCGGCAAGTGCGGACGCTGCAACATAGGCTCAAAGTACGTTTGCAAGGACGGCCCCGTGTTCAGCTTTGCCGAGCTTGACGAGCTGCCGCCCGAATATTGATCCCGCGACATAACGCCTTAAAAGTAAGAAAGGAATGACCATAACTATGGATAATATGGTAAACGTCTACCTTATGGGTAAAAAATACACCGTTCCGTCAAGCCTGACTATCATGGGCGCGATGGAATACGCGGGCTATCAGCTCGTGCGCGGCTGCGGCTGCCGCTGCGGATTCTGCGGCGCCTGCGCCACCATCTACCGCATCAAGGGCGACCGCGAGCTTCGCGTCTGCCTTGCCTGCCAGACCAAGGTCGAAAACGATATGTACGTTGCGACACTGCCCTTCTTCCCGCTCGTAAAGCAGGTCTACGATATCGAAAAGGTATCGCCCGAAGAGCAGGTCATGATGCAGCTCTACCCCGAGATATACAGTTGCATAGGCTGCAACGCCTGCACCAAGGCGTGTCCTCAGGGGCTCAACGTCATGCAGTACATAGCATACGCGCAGCGCGGCGAGCTTGAAAAGTGCGCCGAGGCATCCTTTGACTGCGTTATGTGCGGCATCTGCTCCTCCCGCTGCCCTGCCGGTATCACGCATCCGCAGGTCGCGCTGCTTGCCCGCCGTCTGACCGGCAAGTATCTCGCTCCCAAGAGCGCGCATCTTGAAGAGCGCGTTCAGGAGATCGAGCACGGCGATTTCAAGGAACTGATCGAAAAGCTGATGAACAAGCCGATCGACGAGCTCAAAGAGCTTTACAATCAGAGAGTCATCGAGAAATAAAAGGAGGATCCGAATATGTACACACCCGAAATGCTTGAATCTATCAAGAAGGTGGAAGCGACCCGCGCCGAAAGACTCGGTATGGAGCCGCGCCGCATGACTGCGGATGAAAAGGACGCTCTCCTTCACGAATTCCACCCCGACTATATCGAATCCGAATTCGATACTCTTAAGATCGGACCCAACAAGGGCGAAAAGGTGCCGCTCGAGCTTGCGGCAATGCTTCAGTCGCACAGCCGCATCAAGGCGGGCGACGTTGACCTTACAAAGCCCGACTACGATGTTGACGTTCTCATCATCGGCGGCGGCGGAGCAGGCTCCGCGGCTGCTATCATGGCTGAGGAGAATGGCGCAAACGTCATGATCGTGACAAAGCTCCGTCACGGCGACGCAAACACCATGATGGCTGAGGGCGGCATCCAGGCTGCCGACAAGCCCGGCGACTCCCCCGCTATCCATTACCTCGACGCACTGGGCGGCGGTCACTTCAAGAACATCCCCGAGCTGCTTGAAAAGCTCGTTACCGAAGGTCCCGGCGCAGTTAAGTGGCTGAACGACCTCGGCGTTATGTTCGACAAAGAGCCCGACGGCACCATGATAACCACCCACGGCGGCGGCACATCCCGCAAGAGAATGCACGCTGCAAAGGACTACTCCGGCGCCGAGATCATGCGTGTTCTCCGCGACGAAGTACAGAACCGCCGCATTCCCGTTGTGGATTTTACCGCGGCTATCGAGCTCATACTTGATAAGGAAGGCAAGGCGGCAGGCGCCGTGCTCATGAACATGGAGACACACGAGCTGCTCGTTGCCAAGGCAAAGACCGTCATCATCGCCACCGGCGGTGCGGGCAGAATGCACTATCAGGGCTTCCCGACCTCCAACCACTACGGCGCGACCGCCGACGGACTTGCTCTCGCATATCGTGTCGGCGCTCCCCTTATCTACGCCTACACCCTCCAGTACCATCCCACCGGCGCCGCATATCCTTCTCAGATCTTCGGCGCGCTCGTTACCGAAAAGGTGCGTTCCATCGGCGCTATGCTCGTCAACTGCGACGGCGAAGCCTTCATGCATCCGCTTGAGACACGCGACGTTGCCGCAGCATCCATCATCCGTGAGTGCCGTGCACGTCACAAAGGCGTTCCCACTCCCGACGGCGGATATGCCGTATGGCTCGACACGCCCATGATCGAAGCAAAGGGCGGCGAGGGCACCATCGAAAAGCGCATCCCCGCCATGATGCGTATGTACGCAAAGTACGGAATCGATATGCGCAAGGTACCGATCCTTGTTTACCCCACGCTGCACTACCAGAACGGCGGTATCAAGATCACCGCTGACGGTCAGAGCGCAGTAAAGAACCTCTTTGTCGCGGGCGAAGCCGTCGGCGGCATTCACGGTGAGAACAGACTTATGGGTAACTCCCTGCTTGACATCATCGTCTTCGGCAGAAACGCCGGTGTCAATGCGGCAAAGGTCGCCAAGGAGACCGAGCTTGCCGAGCTGACTCTTGACCACATTGCAAAGTACGACGCCGAAATGGCTGAGGCGGGCATTGTCACCGATAAGGTGTCGCCGATCCTGCTCCCCAGATACACTCACGGCAATCCCAAGTACGAAGCAAAATAAAGCATCGGAGTTTAAAAAACAATGGACTTTATCAACAACCTGATCAAACTGGGCGGCACGCCCACGGTGCTTTGCGGCGCCTTTATCATCTGCCTTCTCGGATATGCCATAGGCAGCATCAAGGTCAAGGGCGTCGAGCTCGGCACCGCAGGTGTCTTCCTCATGGCGCTTCTCTTCGGCTATCTCTTCACCCTTCCGGGCCTGAAGGATATTCCCGTGCTCGGCAGCTTCTATATTGAAAGCGCCAAGTCGTCTGCAGTTACGAGCTACAAGTTTATCGAAAGCATCGGTCTTGTTCTGTTCGTTACGGGCGTCGGCTCGATCGCGGGGCCGAACTTCTTCCGCGACCTCAAGAAAAACGCGAAATCCTACGTTCCGCTCGGTGCGGTGATAATCCTCATCGGCGCGGCGGTCGCAGTCGTATTCGCTCTCATCCCCGGCATCGGTGCCGACTTCTCAAACGGCATACTCTCCGGTGCGCTCACATCGACCCCCGCCTTCTCCGCCGCAAAGCAGGTGGCTAAGGAGGAAGGTCTTGTGGCTCTCGGTCACGCCGTGGCATATCCCTTCGGCGTTATCGGCGTTGTGCTCTTCGTGCAGATCATACCCAAGATCCTCCACGCGGACATGGCGAAGGAACGCGAGGCGATCATGATCGCCAAAAAGGAAGAAAAGAACACAGACGCCGCCGGCAAGAAGAAGTATTTTTCGCTTGACGAGTTCGGCTTCGGCGTGTTCGGACTTGCCGTCGTTCTCGGCATACTGCTCGGCTCGATCAGGATCCCGCTGACCTCACAGGGATTTAGCGGTGCGACGTTCTCGCTCGGTACGACCGGAGGCCCGCTCATCATGGCGCTCATCCTCGCTCACTTCGGACACATCGGCAGACTTTCTCTCCGCGTTCCCGACTATACCCTTAAGGTATTCCGCGAGCTGGGGCTTATGCTCTTCCTTATCGGTGCGGGCGTTGAGGGCGGCGTCGAGCTCGTCGCTCAGGTCTCGGGCTCCGAATACGGAGTTATGCTCGTCGTTTACGGCTTCCTCGCGGGTGTCGTTATGACGTCTCTCCCCATGGTCGTGGGCTATCTGCTTGCAAAGCATGTCTTCAAGCTTCCCCTGCTCAACAACCTCGGTTCTATCACCGGCGGTATGACCAGCACTCCTGCTCTCGGCACGCTCGTCGGCGTGTCCGGTACGGATAACGTTGCCTCGGCATATGCCTCGACATATCCCGTTGCGCTCGTGCTCGTCGTCATCGCGGCGAACCTTATAGGAACATTCCTCGGCTGATGCCGAAGACCCCCGCTCTCACGAAGCTGTGCTTCGTGAGAGCGGGGG
>OCHK01000689.1_pt1 | contig 31434 bp, 18 predicted proteins | sample 1538551 | NCBI WGS metagenome assembly OCHK01 (sample SAMN04571707, study PRJEB22368) | human gut metagenome | biome: human gut; material: stool | host: Homo sapiens | place: Luxembourg | collected 2012-08-31
CGGCATGCAGCGCCCCGCCACGCCCCGCCCGCGCCTTGCCAAACGGCCCCCGCCGCAACGCCCAACGGCCCGCGCCGCAAGCCCGTATGGCACAGACGGCAAGCCCGCGGGGCACGTTTTGCAAACCCGGCCCGGGCAGGGGCCGGAACGGGGATGGCGGCCATGGGAGGCGGCGGCCGAACAATGTTTACAAACAGGGGGCGGGGCGGCCCTACTGTGCGGCCGGTGATGTTGGCAAATGTTAAATGGCGCGCGGCGGCGGGCGCCCACCGTTGGCCGACAGCAAAAAAATGGCTACCTTTGCACACCGGCCCGCACCATGCCGGCAGGCAGGCCGCCCCACAGCGGGCAGCCGCCGTGCCGGCATGCCGCGACGGCCGCAACCCAACCAAGACCGACAGACATGACAACAGACTGCAGGCGGCTTGCCGCCGAGGCCACCGGGCTGCTGAGGCGGCTCATAGCCACGCCGTCGGTGAGCCGCGACGAGAAGGCGGCCGCCGACATTATCGAACAGTTCATGGAAGACAGGGCCATGAGCCCCCGCCGCGAGGCCAACAACGTATGGGCCGTGGCCCCGGGCCACGACGACAGCCGCCCCACGCTGCTGCTCAACGCCCACATCGACACGGTGAAGCCCGTGGCGTCGTGGACGCGCGACCCCTTCTGCCCCGCCGTTGAGGGCGGCCGGCTCTACGGGCTGGGCAGCAACGACTGCGGCGGCGGGCTGGTGAGCCTGCTCGCCACATACGCCGCCATGGCCCGGGCGCCACGGGCCTACAACCTTGTGTGCCTGGCCTCGGCCGAGGAAGAGGTGTCGGGGGCCGACGGCATCAGCCGCGCCCTGCCGCTGCTGCCGCGCATCGACGTGGCCATAGTAGGCGAGCCCACGGGCATGCAGCCCGCCATCGCCGAGAAGGGGCTCATGGTGGTCGACGCCGTGGCCCGCGGGCGCTCGGGCCACGCTGCCCGCGCCGAGGGGGTGAACGCCATATACAAGGCCATCGACGACATAGCATGGCTGCGCTCCCACCGCTTCGGCAGGGTGAGCCCGCTGCTGGGCCCCACGCTCGCCACGGTGACGGTGATTGGCGCCGGCACCCAGCACAACGTGGTGCCCGACGAGTGCCGATTCACCATCGACGTGCGCTCCAACGAGCTGTACACCAACGCCGAGCTGCTCGACGAGCTGCGCGCGGGCATGGGCAGCGAACTGACGCCACGGTCAACGCGCCTGGGCTCGTCGGCCATCGACCCCGCCCACCCGCTCGTGGAGCGGTGCCGGGCCATGGGCATGGTGCCATTCGGCTCGCCCACGCTCTCGGACCAGGCCCTCATGCCGTTCCCCTCGATGAAGCTCGGGCCCGGTGACTCGGCCCGCTCGCACTCGGCCGACGAATACATCGCCCTCGACGAGATTGCGTCGGCCATCGACACATACACCCGACTGCTCGACGGGCTGAGGCTGTAAGCCACTGTCCGAAATGGGAAACACTTTGGCCCGCCCCGCTTTTTTAACGCAGAGGCGGGCTTTTTTCTGAATTATTATACTATCTTTGCAATCGCAATGGTTCACTGCCACAAGTGATTAAAAGGGAACGGGGTGAGAATCCCCGACAGTCCCGCTGCTGTGAGCCGCCCTTACCAGGAACGAACAACAAAGCCACTGGGCATTGCCGGGAAGGCGTTCGTAATCCGGGCGGCAAGTCAGAAGACCTGCCTTGCGACACTGCCTGTCACCCCTCGAGGATAGGGGCGGCGGCACATGCCAACCAAGCGCTATGCAGACAGCGCCACGGGCCAGCGCCCGCGGAACGCGACGCACGCGCGCAACACGCACAATCAACATCAATTTTATAACCAAACAGCGTTTTTATGAAAAAGAAAGTCTACTCTTTTGTGCTGTCACTCGTCGCGGCACTGGCGGCTGTCCCTGCATGGGGACAGGACGCCACCGGCGGCACGGTGACACAGCCGCGGTTCGGCAAGCAGACCGTGACCGTGCAGACGGGGCAGGAACTGACGTTCTACGACCCCAAGGGCACGGCCGGCATCGAGTCGAACGCGGCCAACAACACGCAGTCGCTGACGGTGTTCAAGCCGGCCGAGAAAGGCATGGCCGTGCAGGTCACGTTCGACAAGACCGACGTGACGAGCGACTACGGCGGGTACTACGGCCGGGTGTACGTCTACAACGGCGACCCCGACGCCGGCAACACCTTCAAGTGGGCATCGTCGATAACCGAGGTCACCTCGTCGAGCACCATGCCCGAGGGCGATGTCATCGAGGTGCTCGACGGCAAGTACACCGCCAAGACCTACTACTCAACCGCCGCCGACGGCTCCCTGTCGGTGGGCATGCTGTGGCGGTATGCGGCAGCCTGCGAGGGCTGGACGGCCCGGGTGAGCTGCATCAAGCTCGAAGACATGAAGGTGAGCGGGGCCGGCTCGTCGTACGCAGCGGTGACCCAGTCGCCCACGGGCAAGGCCGCCGTGGCCCTGGCCTCGGTGTATGTCACGGCCGAGGGCGTGCTCAACGCCGACCGGCTGACGTCGATAACGTTCACCATGGCCCGCAACGAGGGCATGATAGACCCGCTATCGGTCAAGGTCTACGAGGGCGAGCTGGCCTCGTGCAGCGGGGCCACGCCTGTGGAAGCCTCTGTCGAGGCCACGGGCGGCAGCTACCGCATAACGCTCGACAAGCCGCTGCAGGGCGGGCGCAACGCCCTGACGCTGGCCGCCGACATCAGCCCCGAGGCCGAAGTGGGCGCCAAGGTGGAGCTTGACGTCACGGCGGTGGCCACCGCCGCCATGCCCGGCGGGGTGGCGGGATTCGTGCGCGCCACGCCCGTGGCCGTGGCCAACCTCGCCATACTGCTCATGGCCGAGGGGCAGGCCAAGGCCAACGTGGGCGAGACGCCGCTGGCCTTCTACGACGACGGCGGCCCCGAGGGCAAGGTGACGGCCAAGTTCCAGGGCACCATGACGCTATTGCCCACTGTCGAGGGCAAGAAGGTGCAGGTGGACTTCAGCCGGGTGAAACTCTCGGAAGGCACCATCTACTACCAATACCTCAACGTATACAACGGGGCCACGGCCGACCCCGCGCAGCTGATAAGGCGCGTAAAGAGCGGCGAGAAGGCCACCATACACTCCACGTCGGCCGACGGGGCGCTCACCGTCGAGCTGGGCAACAACGGCACGAGCTACACCGCCGACGGCTTCGAGGCCACGGTGAGCCTCTTCACGCCGCAGCCCATGACCGCCGACAACATTGCCGTGAGCCAGGCATCCGGCCAGACGGTGTGCGCCGGCGACACCGGCCAGCCGCTGCTCAGGGTGAACATACACACCAGCAACACAGAGCCGCCGCTGAAGGCCGGCACGTTCGCCTTCAACGCCAACGGCACCCACGCCACCATCAAGGCCGCGGCGCTATACTACACCGGGGCCGACGAGGCTTTCTCGACAAAGAATGAGGTGGGCCGCACCGAGGTGACGGCCGACGCATTCAGCATAAAGCCCGCCGACGGCGTGACCCTCAAGGAGGGCGACAACTACTTCTGGCTGGCATGCGACGTGGCCGACGACGCCACCAACGGGCAGGCGGCCGACGCCGCCCTCGCCACGGTAGAGCTCAACGGACGGGCCGAGGCCGTGGCCGAAGGCAACCCCGAGGGCGACCGCAAGGTTGAGAACATAGTATACTCACACGCCGGGCAGGGCACGGTGACCAAGGCCGTGAACGGCAGCCTGGAGCTGCGCACCAAGCCAAGGAGCGAATACTCCGAGAACTACGAGGCCGGAGCCGACGTGCGCACCAACGTGTTCGTGCCCATGCACGAGGGCAACGTGTGCCAGATAGACTTCTCGGCGTTCGACCTCTACTATGCCTCTGCATCCTACGGGGTGAAGGCCGACTTCCGCGTATACAGCGGACAGGGAACCAAGGGCGAACTGCTCTGGAAGCTCGACAACCCCGACGACAAGCAGAAGGGCCCCGGGAGGGCGCTGCGCTCCACAGCCGCCGACGGCTCGCTCACGGTGGTGTTCTCGCCCACCGACGGCACACTGTACTACACAGCCACCGGCTTCAAGGCCACGGTGAGCGAATACAAGTCGCAACCCATGGACATAGACAAGGTCGAGGTGACCCACACCACTACCGACATCATGCCGTCGGGGGCAACGGCACAGGCGCTGCTCACCATCAACGTGGTGGCCAAGGGCGACCAGCAGGCCAAGGCCCTCGAGGCCGTGACCATCGACACCAAGGGCTGCGGGGCAGCCATTGCCAAGGCAAGCCTATACTATGTGGGCCACGCCGACGCCAACCCCGCCCCCGACGCGGCACCGGCCGGCTCGGCACAGCCCGCCACAGGCAGCGAGACCATGGTGATAAGGCTTGACGAACCGGTGCAGCTGGCCGAAGGCAACAACTTCTTCCGACTCTGCATAGACCTGGGCGACGCGGCCAAGGCCGGCGACAACATCGACGCGGCAGTAACAGCCGTCACCGCCGGGGGCAAGCAGACCGAGGTGGCCGCAGGCGACCCCGACGGCTCGCGCACGGTGAAAGACATGCTGTTGCTGCAGCAGGGCGACAACGGCGAGGTGAAGCTCAAGGCGGCAACAAACCTCATGGTATACGACGACGGCGGCGAAAACGAGCCTGCCTCGATGAAGTTCGACGGCAAGGTGACGTTTGCGCCCGCAGTGCAGGGCGAGTCGGTGAAGCTGAAAGTGAAGGCGGCCGACCTCAACTGCACCGACACCCTCTACGTGTATGCCGGCTCCACCACCGACAAAGACAGCCTGATGCTCGCCATGCAGTGCTACGACAAGCTGCCGGCCGACATCGTGTCGACATCGCCAAGCGGCAAGCTCACTGTGCGCTACGTGGTGCGCAGCGGCTACTCGGCCCCCGACGGCTTTGCCATCGAGGCGGTGTCGTACATGAGGAAGGCGCTCGGGGTTGCATCGGTCAACACCGCCATCATTGCCCCCGAGGCCGTCACGAGAGGCCAGGACGACGTTCTGATGATGCGCGTCGACGTTGACGTCGAGGGCGACTACGGACAGGTGGACATCAACTCGATGGCGCTCGGTGCCACCGGGGCCGAGGCACTGTCGCAGGTGACGGTATACACCACCGACACCATAGGCAACTTCGCGCCGTTCACAGTGTTCGGAAGGGCGCAGGCCGCCCCGTTCGACGTGACGGGCAACTACACCATAACCGCCGCGGGCACCTACCGCTTCTGGGTGGCAGCGGCCATCGCGACCGAAGCCGCCACGGGCACGTCCGTCAGCATGACGCTCGACAACGTGGCCACAAGCCTCGGCCAGAACAGGCCCGCAACCGGGCTCACGGCGACAACGGCCGTGCGCGACGGGGCCAGCGGCACGCTCACCGTGGGCCAGGGCAAGCAGTATCCCACCATACAGGCTGCCGTCGACGCCATTGCCGGCGGCATAGAGGGCCCGGTCAACATAAGCATTGCCCGAGGCATATACAACGAGGTGGTCAGAGTGCCCTACATACCGGGCACGTCGGAGCGCAACACGGTGACAATACAGAGCGAAACGGGCAACTACAACGACGTCAAGCTATACCACAACCAGTATTCCGACCCGGGATACAGCGACGACAAGATGAACCGCGAGTACGGCGTGCTCACCATCGACGGGGCCGACTACGTGACGGTGAGGGGCATCGAAATGACCACAACCGACCTCACCTACCCCGGCATCGCCTTCGTCAAGGGCGCAAGCCGCCACGTCACCATCGACAGCTGCTACATCCACGCCGAGACGACAACCACCTACAGCCAGAACATCAACCTGGTATACACCTACGCCAGGGACGAGGCCAACTGCAACAACGACTACCTCACCGTGGCCAACTGCCTGCTCGAGGGCGGATACATAGGCGTGCGCATGGGCGGAACGTCGACAGTGAGGCTGCCAAAGGAAAGGGGAGGCGTGATAGAGGGCAACACCCTGCGCAACCAGGGCTCAAAGGCCATCTACGCGATGGACGAGCTCGGGGCCAAGATACGCCGCAACCGCATTGAGAACACGGTGTCGACGGCAAGCGGCTTCCAGGGCTTCGACGGGCAGCTGCGCGACGCACACCCCGAGAGCATGGTCATCGAGGGCAACATCTTCGACCTGGCAACGCCCGGAGGAGCAATAGCCATCAACCCGCGCAAGCTCACCGGAACGCCCGAGGCGCCCGTAATCATAGCCAACAACGAAATCAAGGTGAAGGGCAACAACGCATCGAGCGCCGGAATAAAGCTGGGCTCGGCCGGCGAGCACGTCATCGTGGCACACAACACCGTGCTGGCCACCGGCACCAACGTGGGCGCAGCACTGTGGATAAACGCCACCATGACGGCCGACGTGACCGTGGCCAACAACATACTGCAGAACCACACCAAGGGCTACGCATACAGGCTGTACAACGCCGACGCCGCCAAGAACATAGCATTCAGGAGCAACGCCGCCTTCACCTCGGGCAAGGTGTTTGCCTACAACAGGGCCGACATAGCCACACCCGACGGATGGCAGGAGCTTAGCGGCGAGACAGGGGGAGTGGCCGACAGCGTGGCATTCCTCTCCGACGTGATTCTCGAACCGGCCGCCGGCGGCAACCTGCTCACCGCCGTGCCGCTGCAGGCCGTGACCACCGACATCAACGGCAAGCCAAGGGCACAGCAACCCACCATCGGGGCCTACGAGTACAACGCGCAGGATGCCGCACCGGCATTCGCCGAAGGCTACCCCGCAGTGGCAGCCACGACCGACACGAGCGCCATCATCGCCGTGAAGACCGACATCGCCGCCACCGTATACATCACCGTAAGGCCCGAATCGGCACCGGCACCCACGCCCGCCGAGATGACCGCCGAGGGATGCACGGAGCTCACGCTCTACGCAGGGCGCGAGGCAGCGGCCTCAACCGACACACTGACCACCGGCTCGCGCTACGTGGCCTACGCCATGGCCGTGAGCCTGAGGGGCACGGCAGGCAACGTGATGGCAGGCAAGCCGTTTGTGGCTACGGGCGAAGCCATTGTCGAAGCGCCCAACACCGCCGTGGTGGCCGAGGGATGCACGGTAGAGGCCGGCACCGAGGCCACGCTCACGGCCTACGTCACCGACGGAACAGCACCGTTCACACTGACATGGACCAACGGCCGGCACGAGCAGATAGCAACCACGACGCTCGACGAGATTGACGTGGCAACGGTGGGCTACACGCCATCGGAGTGCGACCTGTACTACGTCACCGTGACCGACGCCAACGGCAAGCAGGCCAGCGACACCTGCCGCGTCATCGTGACGGGCAAGGCCGTGGCCGCAACAATGGACAACCTGTGGCTGGCCGCCGAGAGCGCATGGGCCGGCCCCGACACCAAGGGCGAAGAGGTGACGGGCACATACTTCGACAGGCAGATGGCTGGCTCGTTCGTCAGCGGGTCGTATGCCTTCAGCAACAACTACAGCCTCGACTACGGCTCATGGTCGGGATTCGCCTACTCCAACCGCACGTCGACAAGCTTCAAGACGCTCGACGACCAGTACAACTCGGCCGTGGGCAGCGGCCACGACGGCTCGGCCAACTACGCCGTGGCCTACAGCAACGGCACGATAAGCGTGCTCAACAACGCCGAGGGCGACACCATCAGGGGCATGTACATCACAAACAACGCCTACGCAGTGAGCTCGATAGTAAACGGCGACAGCTATGCCAAGCCCTTCGCCGACGGCTCTTACCTCAAGGTGCTGTTCACAGGCACGCACGCCGACGGCTCGGTGGTAACGGTAGAGCACTACCTGGCCGACTACACCCAGGCATCGGAAGCCGACCACTACTACCTCGACACGTGGCAGTGGGTTGACCTGCGCAGCCTCGGGCGCGTGGTGAAGGTCGACTTCACCATCGACGGCAGCGACAAGAGCGGAGGCTACCTCAACACTCCGGCATACTTCTGCCTCGACGACCTCAACGGCGAGCGCAAGGTGACACGCGCCGCCACGCAGGCCGAACGGAGCGTCGACGCGTCGCCCTTCTTCTCGTTCAGCGCCAACGAGGGCACCATTGCCTACGCCCTGCCCGACGCGCCATACGACAGCAAGTACGACGGCGTGACGCTGACGGCCGACGGCCGCCTCTCGCTGCCCGACGGGGCCGAGGGCCGCACCGAGATAGTGGTCAGCGCAACGCAGCGCGGCAAGACCGAGTTTGTTTGCATACCGTTCGACATCGCCTCGGCCATCGGAGGCCCGGCAGCACCGGCCACCACCACCGAGAGCCGCCACGACCTCGGCGGCCGGCGCACGGGCAAGGCCACAAAGGGCATCGTCATCATACGTACCACCGACGGACAGGTGCGCAAGGAGGTTGCCAGGTAAACACATGGCAGGCGCAAGGATAACAGCACGGCTTTCCCCAAGCGCCACGCAACACACCAAAGGCGGCGACAGCACTGAGGCTGTCGCCGCCTTTTTCCATATTCACAACTGCCCCGCGCCCACGCCGGAAAGCTCCCGCAAGGGCCGTATTGCGGTGCCACACGGGCCGTACGGCACTGCAATACGGCAGGGGCTGCAAGGCCATGGCATGAAAGCCAAGGGGCATGTTTGGCGCAAGCGCAAGAAACATTGCCCTTGCGGCCGGCTTGCACGTCACGGCGGCAAGGGCAGGAACGTCGACGGCTGAATAAAACGACATGAGGGATTTTTCGGACTTCGTGACATTTTCCAACAGCAAATGGCGGAGGATGGTTCTGCCGGCTACGCTGCCGTACGATTACTGGCACGGCCTGGCGCGCTCTGCCTATGGCCGGGAGAAGCCCTAACGGAGGCCTGGCGCATACATTCAGGCCACGCCCTAACGGAGGGCCTACCGCAGAAGGCTTGCCGCTATATTTAAATCAATTTGCCCGACAAGATATTACATTTATCAGTGGCCGCCATGAACATCCCTCATGGCCGGTTTAGGAACCGGCGATGGGGCTATCGTCTGTTGCATACACGTTCTGGCTATGTTGTGCTTTTGAACAAAGAGAGAAAAACACAATCGCAAATAAATAAAACTTTTTCATACTCGTTGTTTTTATTTGATGAATATCTTGTCTGACGACTTCAATTTGTTGCCGCTGTAGGTGGATATCATATACATTCCTCTTGGGAGGGCAAGAGTCAAGCGGTTGCCGTCCAACGGGCCATCGTAGTGGCATTTCCCGTCAATGCCCGTGACCGACAACCTGTCCAGCCTGTACCCGGCAATTATTTCACATTGCCTTTTGCCCACAACAACTTGTATGCCACTGCCGGTTGCTTCTTCTATTACGGATATCCCAACCGAATCGATTGTAAGCCATTCACTTCCCGCCCCCCATAGTCGTTACAAGAGTGGAACTGCAAAGAGTCACCTATACAACCATACTCATATATAAAATTTGTTTTGTCAACAACACTGCCAACATCTATGTAATAAACATTAATCGAATATTTACTGTAGACCTGTATAACGCCATACATACATCCCGGGGCTGTTATTTCGATTCCCGCATCAACCCATTGAAAGTCTGGGTCCTCCGGCTCATCAACCCGACTTAAACTTGCAAGAGCCATTCTCGGCGTGGATGGCAATACATCCATTGTGAACCTTCTGCTGTAACGGGTTGTGTGTGTCCTGCCACTTTTTTCAAAGGATAGCTCACATATTATGTCAATATCTGTGGCAGCCTCACTCCTTGTGCCAAGAAGTAGATTATTGACAAACTGCAGCCCCCACAATGAAGGCTTTACCACAAAGTCCAGACGTCCTTTATCTTTGCCTTAATCTATCTCTTTTTCTTTTCCATAGAGATTAGGACTATAATAAGACTTGACAATCCACCTGCATGAAACAGCATCAAGGTCTGGCATCCCGGCTTCCTTGCCATCGGGCAACACCAATCGAAACGAGCAGGAATCTTTGTCGTGGACAGTTACGTCGCCTTCCACCTCTTCTGTGTTAACCATGACGGCCATGCGAATTTTCGGGGTGTTGCGAACAAGCAATTCCCCCGACGCATTGGATACATGCGTTGACAACAAGAGCAATGCCTGCACAATTATTATTTCATTATATATTTTTTGCATGGTCTCCTTTTATTGTTTTGGTCAATAATAACATAACCCTCTTTCGGCAATGTACCATTAGTGCTTTTGTTTCCCATTCTGTAACCTGCTAATGAATATATGCCATCATTTGCGTGGACTGTTTGCCTGCCATTGCAACTTACCGTCTTAATTATCAAGGCCTTTGCGATATATTTAGCATCAAAAGAAAAGCTGTCTTTGTTGGCAATATGCTTGAGCATACGCGTTGATACTATCTATGTAAACAACTTTTCCGATTTCTTCCGCTTGAACATCGCCCCATGGAGCACACATTGCCAACAGCAATGCCATCATCTGTTTTTTGAATATCATAATCTTTTCCTCCTTGTTGTTATATTTTAGCTAAAATATACAAAATATATCGATATGTTACCCTGATACATAGTTTAATTTCGTTAGTTTAACGCGTTGTCTCATAAATTAAGCACAATTCACGTTTATATTCCGGTTATCATTGCGCATGGCAGAGCATTGCCTGCCGCCAATGCATCGCAGTTGCCAGCCAAGCCACTGGCAAAGACGACACGGGACACCCGATAAACATAGGGGGCTTTTTAGGAGTTCAGGAGTACAGGAGTGCAGGAGTACAGACAATAGTTCTTGTGCACAATGGAGTTAGAGGGAGGTAAAAGGAGTTGCAAGGAGTTAGAGGACAATGGCATTGACTATCTCTTCCTGCAACGCGTTCCCCATGCCCCCAGGGGGCCGTGTTCCCAAAACTATTGTCTGTACTCCTGCACTCCTGTACTCCTGAACTCCTAAAAAGAATAACTCCTGAAAAGCCCCTGGATTTATCCGATGAGCCAAGAACGGTTTCATGGGAAAAATGGTTTTGACAAAACGATGCGCCCCGCGAAACAAATGCTTCGCGGGGCGCAACTGCATTGCCTGCCGGGCCGTCGGCCGGAGCCACCAAGCCAGCGATGGGGTTGGCCGGCGGCGGGGCCCTGGCCCAGAGGGCGTCAGTAGACGTATATGCGGTAGTCTTTCAGGCCGGCGGGCGCGCCCTGCTCGGCGCGGGGCAGGTATTCCACGGCGGTGACGGTCTGCTCGGAGCCGAGGTCGATGACGACGACGTGGGGATAGGATGCCTTGCGGTCGGTCTGCCAGTAGGTAGACTCCTGCAGGTCGAACACCTTGTCGGCCATGTAGTTGCCCCCGGCTACGTCTTCGCTGTCGGCATACCTTATGGTCCATGGCTCGCGGCTGAGGCGCTTGCCCCGGGCGTCGAGCACATAGAGCTCGGCTATGGCTGCCAGCTGCTTGCCGTCGTGGGCGTTGAGCCCCTCTATGGCCACGTAGCGCCCTTTGGCGGGGGCGCTGAGCCTCACTGTCTGCCATCCGTTGCCGGGGGCGAACGAACCTTGCGCGGCCAGTGGCAGCGCCTTGGTGTCGAGCATCTCGCCGGGCTTGCGGTGGGTGGCGGGGCGGGTGACATTGAGCTTGTCGAGCTCAGGCTCGGCGCGGCCGGAGCACACGGCCTTGCCCGCGGGGCCGATGACGTCGAGCACTATCACCTCGTTGCGGCCCTTCTTGAGCCAGCAGCCCGGCACGTAGAGCGTCTGCTGCGGGCCGATGTTCCAGTAGCGGCCTATGGCGTATCCGTTGACGTAGACAAGGCCCTTGCCGAAGGCCTGCATGTCGAGGAAGGTGTCGCCGGTCTTTCCGAGCGTGAAGTAGCCCCGGTAGTATCCGCGGCGGCCCTTGGGGTGGGCCATCACCTCGACGTCCTTGTGTATGCGGTTGTCAACGGCGCGCAGGGCGTTGGCGTAGGTGTCGGGTATGCGCTCGCAGACCCAGTCGCGCAGGGTCCACTGCACCTCGTCGCCGCCAATCTCGGCCCGCAGCGCTACGGGGCCGGTGATGCCCTTGGGGTCGTTGATGGCGCGGCCGAAGTTGATGCGGCCCATGCCCTCTACGAGTATGGCCAGCGTCTGCCCTTTCTTCACGGGGGGCAGTGTGAGCGAGCGCTGGCGCTGCACGCGGTCGATGGTGCCTATGTACTCGCGGTCGACGAACACCTGTGCGTAGTCGTGTGCCTCGTCGATGGTGAGCACGCTCCTCACGGGTATCTCGGGCAGCTCGGTGCTGTAGTTCATCGTGCCCCATCCCATGTCCATCTGCTCGAAGGTGAGCGGCTCGCGGCTCTGTGCCAGGCTGTCGGCCCCGGTCATGAGCGGCTCGAAGTCGGCCAGTTCAAACTCGGGTATGCTTATCAGCCGGGCGGCGGGCTTGGGCACTGCCGGCAGCGGCTTGTCGCTATGCCTCTGCATCACCTCGCGCAGCTCGTAGTACTTGGGCGTGGGCATGCCGTATTCGTTGATTGGCGCGTCGTAGTCGTAGGACGTCACGTCGGGCTGGAAGCCGGGCGAATTGGCCCCGGCCCAGTGGCCGAACGACGTGCCGCCGTGGGTCATGTAGAGCGAGAACGATATTCCCTTTGACAGCATCTCGTCGATGCCGGCCACCATCTTGTCGGCCGGTCGCGTCTCGTGGCGCGCGCCCCACTTGTCGAACCACCCGCTCCAGTATTCGGAGCACATCAGCGGCGACGAGGGGCGCAGCTGCCGCAGCCGGCGGAACTGGTCGTCGATGTTGGCCCCGGTGCCGAAGTTCATCGTCCAGACAAGGTCGTCGAGCCCGTTCTTGGTGAAGTTGCTGGCCCAGTCGCACTGGAACAGCGCCACGTCGGCAAAGCCCGCGGCGCGCACGGTGTCGCGTATGGCGGCCACATAGGGCTTGTCTTCGCCGTAAGAGCCATACTCATTCTCTACCTGCACCATGATGATGGGGCCTCCGCGCTGTATGGTTAGCGGCGCGAGCTGCTCGCCCACCTTGCGCATGAAGAGTCCCACGCGCTGCATGAAGTAGGGGTCTTGCTCGCGCAGGCGTATGCCCGGCTTCTTGAGCAGCCACCATGGCAGCCCGCCCATCTCCCACTCGGCGCACACGTATGGGCCGGGGCGCACGATGACGTACATGCCGTTTTTCTGTGCCAGCCGGCAGAACTCTGCAATGTCGTTCTGCCCCGTAAAGTCGAATTGGCCCTCGCGCTGCTCGTGTATGTTCCAGAACACGTAGAGGCAGATGGTGTTCATGCCCAGCGCCCGGCACATGCGTATGCGGTGCTCCCAGTAGGGTCGCGGTATGCGTGGGTAGTGCAGCTCGGCGGCCTTGACCACGAAAGGCTTGCCATTGAGCACGAAAGTCTTGTCGCCGGCGGCAAACGTACCGCCCCGGGCCGCGCCGGCGGTGGCCGGGACGGCAGCCAGCAGCGCGGCCAGGGCCGCGGCTGCCAGGTGTTTACGTAAATTCATCACTATTTAGTTATTGTTTCTGTTGTCGGTGCATAGTGGGCGCTGGCCGCCCGGGGGTATCGCCCGCGCCCAGGCGGCCTGCCGCCTTGGCAACGCAAGCGAGTGTTGTGCAAGCTGGCTTGCTATTTCCCGTTTGCGGCTTACCTTATGCAAAGGTAAGAAAATTATTCGGTTGGCAAAAGGGAATGGCGCAAAAACAACGCTCGCCAGCCCCTGCAGATGTAAGGACGAAAAAAAGCGGAGAGCCCGTGCGCCCTGCCGGCGCGGCTCTCCGCTGGTCATGCCATGATTGAATCCCAATAGTACATCAGGCCGCCTGATGGCTGGCTCGGCCTTTGTATCATGCCCCCACATGGTTGCATTCGCTTGCGGGCGTCACGGCTGCCGCGCTGCCTCGGCGCATCACGCCGCGCCTTGGCAACGGCGGCAGCCCATCTGCTCAACAATAGAATGAATCCGTCGGTGCCCTATCGACCGATTGGATTTGAAAAAGGATTTGGAACAACTTACTGCCTCAGAGGCTCAATTGTGGGCCACGACGGCCTTGTGGGCAGGCTTGAGCTCATACTCAATCGGGGCAAAGTCGGTGAGCGTGTCGCCGTCGAATATCACGGTGGCAGCCTCTACCTTCATTGTCAGGGTGCTGTCGGCGCCGGAGTATTCGCCGGAGGCCGGCTGGGTGAAGCCCACCTTCACCGTGTGCTCCTGGCCATCGGCTGTGGTGTTGAAGAGCAGCGAGTCGGCCGAGACGGTCATGGCCACCTTGTTGCCAACGACGCTGCCCTTGTAAGAGGCTGAGAAAGGCACGCTGCCCACCGAAGCCAGGGCCTCTGAGAGCTGCTCGGCAGGCACCACGGCGGCCACAATGCCGTCGACGGGGAAATCGGCTATGCTCACCGAGTCGGCGCCAACGGTCACGGTCACGGTGGTGTCGGCCTCGCCGGCTGTCATGATGGCGTCGGGATATTCGCCCACCACGGCGCCGGCCGTGAGCACGTCGCCACCGCCGGTGTTGTTGTCGTCATCGTCACAAGCCACGAACATTGAGCCGCAGAGGCATAAAGACATAGCGAAAATCGCACTGTATACTTTCTTTCTATTCATTTTGAAGTCTATTTTTATTCTGTTTATAAGTTAAGTTTGTTTGTGAGTACTCAACCATAATAACAAACAGAAGAAGAATACTTGCACGGAAAGAAAGGCATTTAACTTATTTTTAGGCTTTCGGAGGCTAAATGCTGAAGCAGCACCGGGAGCGAAACACTTTTTAACCCAACAGGCCGCCATGGGCCAAAGCGCCCACGCCCCGGTGCCGTAAGGGCTGCCGCACATGTCGCTGTGGGCGCCACGGGCCTGCGCCCCGCCCCAAGGCCGACACAAGGCCGCCGCTACGGCGCCGCGGCGGCCGGGCCCGCAATGCCGTGCGGCGGGTCATTGCCGTGCGGCGGGCTGCTGCCGCGTGACGCAATGCAGCATGCCGCCATGCTTGTATAGCTTGGTGACGTCGATGGGCACCACCCTCCGGCCGGGATATAGCTCGGTGAGCATGCGCACGGCCACGCTGTCGTTGGCATCGCCATAGGCCGGCTTTAGCACCACAGTGTTGCCCACGTAGAAGTTGAGGTAAGAGCCCTTGTAGCCCAGCCCCCTGACGTTTTTGCGCGTGAACGGCATCTGCACCACGCGGTAAGGCTCGCCGTCGGCATTGCGGGCCGAGGCAATGACGTCGTAGTCGGCCATGTCGATGCCCTCATAGAGGTCGGCAAAGTCGTTGCGCGCCACGGCTATGATGGTGTGCGAGTCGTAGAAGCGTGCAATGCCGTCGATGTGGGCGTCGGTGATGTCCTCGCCAATGGCTCCCTTGAGCCAGATGAAGTTGCTCACGCCCAGGCACTGGCGCAGCCGCCTCTCCACATATTCCTTGGCGAGCCCCCTGTTGCGGCCCGGGCTTACCACCGAGCTCTCGCAGGCCATGAGCGTGCCGGCACCGTCGGTCTCGACCGCCCCACCTTCAATCACCACGTCCGACGCGTCGCACAGCGGCAGGCCCTTGATGGCGGCCATGTCGGCCCCGCTGCCCTCGAGCTTGCGGGCTATGCGCCTGTGCTCGGTCTCGTCGTAGGCAATGATGTGCACGCGCTCGCCGCCCGACAGCGCCGCGGCCATGGCCACCCATACGGGCTCTATCGAGTCGCGGTAGGCGGTGCCGTAGGTGTGGCGGTGGGGCCAGGCCAGCCATGTGCCCTCGTGTGGGGCGTCTTCGCTCACTATGGTGTATTTGTACATGCTTTCTGTCTCCTTTTGTCGGTCGTCGGCGCACGACATGGCCGGTAGCGCCGCAATCAGCAGGTTGGCAATGAGTGTGGCTTTGTTAATATCTCGGTCGTTGTGGTAGCTGTTGTATGTCGGTGCGCGCCCCGGGCTGTTGCCGCGGGCGGGCCGTCCGTTGGCAAAGTTACGGAAAAATCTGCTGAACAACAGCCGGATTCATGCAGATTAGCGCAACGGGAGATTGTGAATCAGAGAGTCAGGATAAACTTGTGGAAGTTTAGCAGGGGGCCGGAAACCTTTTCCAATCGGATTGACGCAGGATGGCGGTTGCCGAATCGTTGCCCGCTGGAAGGGCAGACTCAACTGCCACCGCTCCGTTTGCCGCGCCCTGCCTGGGTTTGCCTGCCAGGCACAACGCGTCGACTTATCGTTTTGCAAACCAAAATGGACGAGCATGGCAATGGGGCAATTATCTTTTGGGAAACGGGAAGCTGAAAACCGGAAGGGAGGAATTGCAGCTACGCATATCCCCCCTTGAAATCCGGAACGAAGAATTGGCACGGCATATCAAGACAATTAAACACAAAGGAACATAAGCACAATGACAAACGTAATAAAGTTCAGCGATTATCGAAAATCCATTTCAAAAGCAAACAAAAACTCTATCGAAACCAGGCGACTGTCACAAAAAACCACTATCTTTGCAATTGGATTGAGGCAACTCTCACCGACACATACAAGAAAGAAGAAGAAGCGGTATGCTTATCTTGCAAGTCGGACACGTAGGAAATTTCAGACTTGGCACAAGAGACAGCATAGTGGTTCTCACGCTATAGCGTGGGCTGCCGTTATCATATATGCGCCAAAGGTTTCCTTCGACCTCCAACTTAGACGTGGTAGCATTGCAGTTCCACGCTTTGGCATTTTGAAACCGCCTGCAAAGGGACTGGCAGGCATTGAACAAGACAACGTATATGGAACAACAATTTTGTCAAAGTTGCGGCATGCCCCTTACAGACGACAACAGAGGTACCAATGCCGATGGTGGCCGTAGCGAGGATTATTGCATGTATTGCTACAAGGACGGTGCGTTTACCCAGGATTTCACGATGGGGCAGATGATAGAGTTCTGCCTGCAATTCTTAGGCCAATGGAATGTTCAGGCCGGTTGTAAGTTGACTCCCATACAAGCGAAAGAACAAATGCTACAACACTTTCCGCAATTGAAACGGTGGAAAGTGAAAGATGAACGGCCGCTGTCGGAAAAGGCAACCCATTTGCTTTCGCAATGCGACAACGTGACCGTAGCTTCCATTGATGCCAACGGCTATCCCCGCCCTGTGCAGATGTCAAAGATTGGCGCGAAGGGTTTCCATGAGGTTTGGATGGCGACAAGTGCAGACTCCGTAAAGGCAACCGACTTCAAGGCAAACAACAAGGCCGGGCTTTGTTACGACCATTACGGGGATGGCGTTGCCCTGCGCGGCACGGTAGAAGTAGTCACGGACGACGCCATCCGCAAGGACATGTGGCAGGAGTGGTTCATCCATCATTTCACCGGCGGGCCGGACGACCCCAACTACGTGCTTCTGCATTTCATTGGCACGGAAGCCACCTTTTGGATAAATGGCGAATTTGCACATTCCAACATCTGATGCACATGAAAACCATCGCACCTGACACCAAGAACATAGCCGCTTGCGGTCTTTATTGCGGAGCCTGCCGAAAATTCTTGGCGGAGAAATGCCCGGGATGCAAACAAAATGAAAAGGCGGCTTGGTGCAAGATACGCTCATGCTGCCAAGAAAACAAGTTGAACACTTGCGCTGAATGTCACCATGACGTCAGGGAATGCAAATTGTTTTCCAACCGAATAGGAAAGGTTTTCGCATTCCTGTTCAATTCTGACCGCCCAGCCTGCATCCGCTTCATCAAGGAACATGGCGAACAGGCATTTGCCGAAGAGATGGCCAAACGCAAATGCCAAACCATCAAAAGAAAGCAAAGATGAACAGCGAAGTATCGTAATGCTGCTGGACAATGAACCCATTTAAACTTTTTCCGAAAAGTATTTTTGCCTCATTCCGATGGTCTTTTCGGAGCCATGGCGCAACAATGCCGCCAAACAAGCCGACGCCCGGCCGCCCGCCGGCCATGCCATCCCCGCGCTGCCGGGCCGCCCCCTGTGGCTGCCGCCATCACGCAAAGCGGGCCCGCAGTGCCGTCTGCACTGCGGGCCCGCCTCAACGGTGAACGCCGTAACGGCCCCGTCCTGCCGGGCCTGGGCCTTTTCAGGCCGCACATGGGGCTGGCTACGGCCGCCTACGCAGGGCCCGGCGGCCGCTGTGGCTCACTTGGCGCGGTATTTCTCGGCTTGCGAGCGTATGAGCTCGGCGTCGTCGAAATAGTTGATGCGCATGGCCCGGCGCACCTCGTCCATGGTCTGGGCTGCGGTCTCGCGGGCGCGCTCGGTGCCCTGGCGCAGCATGTCGTAGATGGCGGGTATGTCCTGCTCGAACCCGTGGCGGCGCTCACGCATGGGCGCGAGCGTCTTCTCGAGCACCGAGTATAGGAACTTCTTGCACTTCATGTCGCCCAGCCCCCCGCGGCGGTAGTGGTCCTTGAGCTCGTCGAGGCAGGCGTATTCGGGCCAGAACTCGGCGAAGTCGGCATCGGTGCAGAAGGCGTCGAGGTAGGTGAACACGGCGTTGCCCTCCACCGTGCCCGGGTCGCTCACGTTGAGGTGGTTGGGGTCGGTGTACATCGAGCGCACCTTCTGCCACACCTCGTCGGCCGAGTCGCTCAGGTAGATGCAGTTGCCAAGGCTCTTGCTCATCTTCTCCTTGCCGTCGGTGCCGGGCAGGCGGCGCGCCGTGGCGTTCTCGGGCAGCATTATCTCGGGCTCCACGAGCACCTCGCCGTAGGTCTGGTTGAACCTCCTGACGAGCTCGCGCGTCACCTCGAGCATGGGCTCCTGGTCTTCGCCGGCCGGCACGGTGGTGGCCTTGAAGAGCGTTATGTCGGCAGCCTGGCTCACCGGGTAGCAGAAGAAGCCGAGCGGTATGTTGGCCTCGAAGTTGCGCATCTTGATCTCTGTCTTCACCGTGGGGTTGCGCTGCACGCGCGACACGGTGATGAGGTTCATCAGATAGGTGGTGAGCTCGGCCAGCTCGGCCACCTGGCTCTGCACGAAGAGCGTGCACTTGGCGGGGTCGAGCCCGGCGGCAAGGTAGTCGAGGGCCACCTCTATGATGTTCTGGCGTATTTTCTCGGGGTTGTCGGCGTTGTCGGTTAGGGCCTGCACGTCGGCCATGAAGACAAACATCTTGTCGTAGTTGCCCTCATCTTGCAGTTGTACGCGGCGTCTGAGCGAGCCCACGTAGTGGCCCAGGTGCAGCTTGCCGGTGGGGCGGTCGCCCGTAAGGATTACTTTTCCCATTGTTGTAATATCATTTTGTGTTGTTACTTATGCAAAGACATCGCAAACGCGCTCGATGCAATCACATTGCAAATTGCCGAGTGCAGCTTTGTCTTATGCAAAGGTAGCACAAAAAAACCGAACGGGCAAATATGCCGCCACTTTATTGCGCGGCCCGCGCCGGGTGGCTCAGAAGTTGAACACCAATTCCTTGGCAATCGACTCGCTCAGGCTGGCGGCCACGGGGCATGCCTTGGCGGCGCCCATTATCACCTTGCGGTCGGCCTCCGAGAGGTTGGTGCCGTCAACGTCGAACACCACCCTCACTGCCGTCACGCGGTGGGTGGCGGGGTCGGTGTCGTAGGTCATCGTCGCCGTGGGCCGGCCAATGTCGATGCCCTTGCGGGCGGCCGTGGCCCCCATCATCGAGAGCATGCAGGCCCCGAGCGAGTTTACCAGCATGTCTACGGGTGTGAACGTGGTGCCGGCAGTGCGGCTCTCGGGCGAGTTGTCGGTGGCGGTCGTTATCTGCGAACCGCCCTTGGCGGCCGTGGTCTTGATGTTGCCGCTGTAGGTCACTTTGATTTCTTCCATTGCTTTGCTTTTGTTTTAAGTTAGACAAATGTTAGCTGCCGGCCGCGCCCTGTCAGCACGGGGCACATGCCCCGGCGGGATCTGCTGTGGACGTGCGGCCCGGCTTGCGCTGCCGTGGCCTGTTGCGCCACGGCTGTGGGCGGCGGCCCATTCATTTGCAAATATAATGTTTTTCCCTCAAAAAACCGTCATGCGGGCATGATTCTTTCAACATGTCGGGCCGCCCTCTGACTTTTGCCATAGAAAATCGGACGTAGGCAACAACTTGCCCTCTGCCGCACCCTGCCTGTCAGCCCCGCCGGCCATTGCCGAGGGCCGCCCTTGCCTGCGCCCTGCGGGCGGGCGCAAGCACAAGCAATCCGGCATCAGGCGCTCACGCCTACCGGCCTGACAGCCCAAGCGTTGCCGACATAGCCACCCGCCGCAGGCTGCACCACAGGGCGCCGGGCAAGCGCAACAGGGCTACACCAGATTATACCAACCGGCGGCAAAGCTGAACGGAAACCCTTGTCTGCCAAAATTCGGGGCTTCAACATCCATTACCTTCGACATTAATCGCTAAATTTAAGCCGGAAACTTTTAATCTCAAAAAAGCATGGAACAATATCATTTATTCATCGGGTGCGCCATAGCCCTCTTGCTGCAAAGTTGCTACAAGAATGACCCCTTTCCAGACGTCGAAGACGAACACATCAGGAAAAAGGTAGAAGTGTTTCTTGAGGGGAACCAAGACGAAATCTATCCGTGGGTTAGATTTTCAGCCAACACCTACACAGACCGGCCTCTCTATGTGGTGCAAGGCAACGACACTACAGCTTGCGCCGACGGGAGCTTCGATCTGGGCAGGGGAGAATTTCCCAAGTCGGGCCGCCTCGTGCTATGCGCCGAGGGCACCAAGCATGACTTTATGTATGTCGTGGTTACATACAGGAAAAGGAAAAAGACGGAGCCCCCCGTCGAATCGGAGCTGTTGACGGTAAGGATAAAGGGCTACGCAGACGATGTGCAGACTCTTGACACAACCCGCATTATGCCTGCCTATTATGCAAAAGAAAAAATAGTTTACGACAACTATACGTTCAAAATAATTTTTTAAAGATAAGTAGGTGTCAAAATTAATTGCCATCAAATTGTGCGCTGTTTCGGCGATGCATGCAAAAGTCCGAATAGGGAGCGTAGCGGGCTACGCGACCGATGAGACATTGGTCTGCGGCCCGAAAGAGCACACAAGATAGTGGCAAAGATATGGAGGACACCTGCAAGGTATATTGTATCGGTTAATTTTGAACAGCTACTTATTTTGATAAAGAAAGCAATGCCAATCCTAATCATGGCCTTCATTGCAGCATCATGCAGCAATGACCCCGAAGAAGCGTTTATACCTGGCGGCCCACTGAAAGAAATGGGTAAAGATGGGCCAAGGTCGCAAAGCGAAGGTTTGTTTCTGCCTGCAATGGCTGGAAAAGCCATGACAAGGGCAAACAACGACGGGTATGCCGACGAAGACTCTGTTGTTGCCTATGGAAGCGACAGGACTGTATCGGCACGGAAGGCAAAGGCATTGCTTCAAGTCGGACATCCGGGCTGCAACATCCATTACCTTCGACATTAATCGCTAAATTTAAGCCGGAAACTTTTAATCTCAAAAAAGCATGGAACAATATCATTTATTCATCGGGTGCGCCATCGCCCTCTTGCTGCAAAGTTGCTACAAGGCTCACCCCGTTCCCGTAGACAAAAAAGAATACGTCAGTAAAAAGGCCGAAGTGTTTCTTGAGGGAAACCAAGACGAAATCTATCCGTGGCTTTCATTTTCGGCCCATACCGACAACGGCAAACCAATTTATTTGGAAAATGGCAACGACAAGATGGCTTTCGCCGACGGGCAATGCCTACTGAACTGGGGAGAATTGCCCAAGTCGGGCCACCTTGTGCTACGCGCCGAGGGCACGGCGCCTGTCACCATGCATGTCGGGGTTACATACAGGAAAAGGAAAGAGACGGAGCCCCCGGCCGAATCGGAGCTGTTGACGGTAAGGATAAAGGGCTAAGCAGACGATGTGCAGGTGCTTGACACTACACGCCTGATGCGCTCATTCTATGCAAAAGAGCTCATAATGCCCGACAACTATATGTTCCATGTAAGTTTTTGACCCAGGCGGCCTTTGCCGCCTGAAGCCACCCTGAGGCAGCCTTTCCCCACGCCAAGGCCGCCAGCCCGGTTGTGCTGCCGCGCAAACCTGCTGCCACATTGCCTGAGGCGGGCTGGCCGCGCCGAGACATGGCTCCCGGCTGCATGCGGGCAACAGGGCGGAAGCACTGGTGAAGCCGGCTGACGCAGCCAGGGCCATCCCCCGCGGCCCGACGGCCGTAGGGCCTTTGCGACATGGCCAAGAAACCTACGCCAACCCTTTCCTGGCATGGCCAGCGGGCCGCATCGTGCAGCTATGCCCCGGGCAAGCGCTCCTGCCGGGCGCCATTTGGGGAAAAGGGCCGACGAAGGGCCGGGGCAAAAAGCGGCCAGTTGCGTTGGCCGACAATGGCGCAAATGGCAACAACAAACAACGACCGGCAGGCCAACAGCCATTCGACGGGCCCGGACGGCACGTCTGGCCCTGCAAAACGGGCCGGGCCGAGCCGCCAAACGGCATACTGAGGTGGCAGTGGTGCATGCCGCATCGCCCTGGGGCCCCGGCCGCCAAACAAGCAAGGCGCAGCAGGCCGCCCGCGGGTGGCGGGATGCCTGCTGCGCCTTGCGCATTGCTTCCTACGGTGCAGGGCCGGGCTCAGCGCGCCTGCGCCCCCTCGGTGCCCTCGGCGCCCTCGGCTGGGCCGGCGGCCGGCTTGGGCTCGAGCAGCGAGCGGTATTTCCGGCTGTCGGCCAGTATGCGCTCGGCCTCCACGAGCTGCTTGTCGTGGGCCAGAGCCTGCTGCATGGCCCCGCCCTGATAGTAGTAGGCGGCCACTATGTCTTGCTCGATGAGCTGGCGTATGTCGTCCTTGTGGCGCTCCAGGTCGCGCTCCACGTTGTGGTTGAGCTTGGCGCGCAGGCTGTCGAACTCGGCGCGGGCATCGTCGTAGTAGCCCTCGAAGCGCGCCAGCTTCTCGAGCTCGTCGAGCTTCTTGCTGCTCATGGGGTCGTAGGTGAAGCCGCTCTCCACCACCCGCCGCTTGAAGTCGGCAAAGTCGGCGTCGGACAGCCTGAACTCGCCCGCCGGGGCTATCGACGGGTGGGCGGCAATGTAGTCGACCACATAGTCGAGCATCACCTCCGACGAGTCGGCCCTATCGAGGTAGAACACGATGTTGGGCAGCGTGTCGGGCTTCACCTCCACGTCGGGCATGATGCCCCCGCCGTCGCGCACCTCGCGTCCGCTGAGCGTGTGGAACACGTGGGTCAGACTGTCGGCAATGTGCTCGGTGTAGCCCCCGCCGCTGTGCTTGTAGTTCACGGCCTGTATGCACCGCCCGCTGGGTATGTAGTACTTGCTGGTGGTGAGCTTGAGCGTGCCGTTGTATGGCAGGTCCATCGGCACCTGCACCAGGCCCTTGCCATAGGTGCGCGTGCCGAGCACCACTCCGCGGTCGAGGTCTTGCAGCGAACCGGCCGTGATCTCGCTGGCGCTGGCCGTCTCGCCGTTGACCAGCACCACTATTGGCATCACCGTGTCAACGGGCTCGAGCCGCGTCTTGTACTCGCGGTTGGCCTGGCGCAGCTTGCCCCGCGTCTCCACCAGCACCCGGCCCTTGGGCACCCACATGTTTATTATCTCAACGGCCTCGGCCAGCGAGCCGCCGCCGTTGCCCCTGAGGTCGAGCACAAGGCCCTTGGCCCCCTTCCCCTTCAGGTCGACGAAGGCGCGGCGCATGTCCTTTGCGCATCCCTCGGTGAAGCTGTTCAAGCAGATGTAGCCCACACCGCCGGGGCGCATGCCGTAGTATGGTATCTCGGGCAGCTTGATGTTGCGGCGCGTCACCCTGAACGTCAGCTCCTTGCCCGTGGTGGGGCGCCTCACCTTCAAAGCGAAGGTGGTGCCGGGCTCGCCGCGCAGCCGCTCGCTGACGTAGCTCACCGTCTTGCCCACCATCGACGAGTCGTCTATCGACAGTATCTCGTCGCCCTTGCGCAGGCCCACCTCGGCAGCGGGCATGCCCTCGTAGGGCTCGTCGATGACCACGCTCTGTATCTTGAGGTTCTGGCGTATCACGGCGCCTATGCCGGCATACTTGCCCGTGAGCATCATCTCGAGTTCCTTGTTCTTGTCTTCGGGGTAGTACTCGGTGTAGGGGTCGAGGCTGCGCAGCATGGCCTTGATGCCGTTGCCTATCACCTCCGACGGGTTGAGCGTGTCGACATACATCAGGTCGAGGTTCTTGTAGATGGTGTTGAATATGTCGAGGTTCTTGCCCACCTCGAAGTTGTGGCCCCTCGACTTCTGCGCCTGCAGGCCCGCCGCCGCCATGAATGCGGCCAGCAAGATAACGATGCGTCTTCTCATTTTTATATCTCTGTGGTTTCTTCTTTGAGCTTGCCGCCCTGCCGCACCAGGCCCGCCGGCCGGACGGCGGCGGGTGGCCATTGCCGCCAAGGGCAGGCTAACATGACTGCAAAATTAACTGATTATACTCTAAATCCGGCCACGCAGGGCGTTTTTTTGAGAAAATTTTATGTTTACCGCTATTTTTTCGCCGAAAAATTTGCACGTCTCGCAAAAAGGCATTACCTTTGCATCGCAATTCAGAAATGAGGCGCGCAACACTGCTTCAATAGCTCAGTTGGTTAGAGCACCTGACTGTTAATCAGGGGGTCGTTGGTTCAAGCCCATCTTGAAGCGCTGTTTCAATTGGAGTGTCAACCGCAGCAATGTGGTTGGCACTTTTCTTTTTTGCCCGCAACCAAGCTGCGGCGCCCCGGGGGGCACAGGCGGTTTGAGATCCGTTGCATTCGTTGTTTGGCAAAAATCCCCCAAAACAGCAGGAATCCGCACGGTTGCCAGCGGCCCCGCCTGCCAGATGCCACACTGAAAGCATATTCAACTATTAGTTTTATAAAACCGCTGAACGCCCAACCGACAATGCCGCCGATGATGCCAAGCTGCGCCCCTCATTGTGCCAAGGCAATGCCGGCGCGGACTGATATCGCCGTGCACATACCTCATGCATCTACGAACACGCCCCAACCTCAGCCCCACCCCGTCACAGCGAATAGGCCACCCGCAGGAAGGCGCCGCCCTGGTTTTTCCGCTCGGGGTAGAAAGGGCCGAAGCTCGTGCCCTTGTATGCCATGCCGCGCCTCATGGCGTATACGTCGAGGTCGGACCAGGCGTAGCCCAGCGACAGGGTGACGGGGTCGAACGCCGCGTAAACGCCTATGCGCACACTGAACGCATACCACCGGCCACGGTTGCCGCTCACACGGTCATACCCTGTGGGCAAGCCCCTTTTGTCTTTCATTTCAATGGTAACACTGCTGTAAGGCACGTTCATCATGAAGCCCGGCTCGGCCATGAGGCCGATGCCTACGCTTTCCGTCCTGATGAGCGCGGGCGTTCGCAGCAGCAGCGACGGCATGAGAAACGCGCTCATCATGCAACGGCTGTCATCGTCGGTGCGCCACTCGTTTGTTGCGGGCACACCGCCATACGAATACTGCTCCCACATGCCCAGGGAGACGCCTATGCCCGCATACCTCACGGGAAACCAGTGGTAAGAGGCTTCCAGCTGCCATGTGTCGCTTGATGTAAGCTCGCCGGTAAGCCCCAGGCAGTGGCGCCAGGCAGCGTCGTCTTCCCCATTGTCGGATGCGCCCGCCACAACCGCCACCATCAATGCCAAGGCGAGCGCCATGATACGATAACCATTAATATGCCTAACCATTTCTATATCCCAGTTACTTTATACCTGATTTCTTTATACCTGATTTCTTTATACCTAATTTCTTTATACCAGATTTCTTTATCCCTGATGCAGCAACAGGCCGCGTAATGTTTATGTCAATGTGGATGCCGTCAAGTTGCAAATAGCAATGGTGAGCTATATGAGTGATAGTAAGTTAGCAGACAACAGCTTTGGTGGGTGATGTCTTCTGACTCCTTCTAACTTCCCATTACTCCCAGAGTTCCCAGACCTCCCAGACCTCCCAGACCTCCCAGAGCTCCCAGCCCTCCCAGAACTCCCAGACCTCCCAGACCTCCCAGAGATCCCAAAGCTCCCAGAACTCCCAGAACTCCCAAAGCTCCCCTATCCTTTCCCCTTTCCTTTTCGCCCCGGTACCACAGCTGCACCTGGCCCGCCGCCATTGCCAAGCCCCGGGCCTACCACATTGTCTACTGCAAGCAATCGCTGTAGTTGCCCGCCAAACCAGCCCGTAGTCATTGCCGCCGGAGAGCCGGCAGGTTCTTTTCCACTTCCCACATGTTCCTCATGCAAATATAGTCAATGGCGGCCGCCTTATGAAGCCTTGATGCAAAATTTTCACAGTCTGGTACTGTTGCGAACAATCATAAGGCAATGTTAACCAACGGCCCCGCTTCCCCACCGCCCCAGGCAAGCGAAAAGGCCCGTACACAAAAACCACCGTCCGCCCCTGCCGCAAAAGCCCGGCCAAAACCGGCGACAGCCAAGGCCGGGACAGCTTCCCGGCAAGCGCCGAATCATGAGATGCCATGGCTTAGGGGCACAACGGCCGTTGCTTACGCATAAAGGCATGGCGCACGACCGGCCTGCGCCACAGCCATGAGGGCCATGCCCGGCCGTGGCGCACGTGGCGTTCAATAGGCTTCCATCCAGTTGCCATGTTTCAGCGGGTTCATCTCGTCTTCCTCATGGGGCATGCCGGAAAGGGGCAGCATGGTCACTATGGCGGGTTTCATCTGCAGTGTCTTGAAATCAATGTTCCTTTCCTCCACCCTCACCATGCCTGAAGGCAGGCTGGTGTAATGCCTTGTGCACAGTATCGTCCCCCATTCGCTTCTGAGCACTTCCTCCCGCAGTAGCCCGCCTTTCCAGATGCGCGCCAATGTGTCACGGCTGCTTCCATACACCTTGGTGTAAATGTTGGCCCCGTCCACAGCTGTGAGCGTCACCGTCTCCTTGACATCGCCCGGACATCTCGGGTTGGGGTGGCACACAGACTTGAACAGCCGCCCGCCAGCATAATGCATTTCCGTTGTGGGCATGAAGTCGACGAATCGCTTTATGAAATACGTGCCACCTCCGGCGGATATGGGCACGATGTCGGCCTTAAGCAGGTAACGGCCGCCGTCCAGGTCGCTCGACCAGAACCCCACGCATTGGTCCACCTTCACCTCAATCCTGTACCCCTCGGGGGCCGCCAGGCATTTGCCAGTAGGCGTCTCCCTGATCTCGCTCACCCACCCGCCGTCGCCATAAACCATTTCGGTCAAGGTGTGCCGCGTGGTGTCGGGATTGTGGAAATTGACACTGTCTATGGCCATCCTGAAGCCCAGGTATGCACTGTCTGTGTTCTCTTCCCAAAGCTGCGGCTCGCCCAGCTCGTCGAAACGCAGCAGATAGCGCAGCCTGCCTTTGTCGTCGTATCCATACACCAGGCGCTGCGCGTAGGTTTCCGAAGGCGCCGAGACGGTTGCCATCAGCCGGCCGCCGCTGTCAACATATCGCGTGAGCATGTTTTGCGGTGCATTCCTCAGCACCATCACGGCATACGAATTGTCGGAAAACGCAATGGAGTCGTATTCCAGGCATCCTTTCTCGGCAACAAGGCCTTCATCGTCCAACTGGCTGTAACGGACGCTGCTTGAAATCTCCAGCGGCTTGTCGTGACTGCACGCAGCCACCGTCAACGACAACAAAAGCGCAACGGCGGCGGGCGCAAGGCGGTTGTTCAGTTTGTTATTCATGTCAGTCATTGTTTGATCGTCATGATAAAAAACGTAACACCGGCATGCAATATTGCAGGCCCAGCATTGATTATGAGCATTTGGTATAAAACCAAAGCACACGGTCGAAATCCAAACCTTGACTTAACCGCCAAATCCCCAATTGATGGTCGTTTCTGCTTGTAGCAATCCACATGGCTTTGATGCGCCGTCCTGGGCAAACAAGCCTGCGCTCTACCAAACACACCATGGCATATAAGGGACTTATTCAGGGTCAACGCGATAAAATGGCCAAACACCTTCAAAACAATGAAGGCGTTTGTCTGTTGGGCAGATGGCCCAGGTTCATGACAATGGCATTGGCCATTTGTTGCCATACTGAAATCCTACGGGCTATATGCAAAAGATGAAAATACGCTCTTAAGTAGCTGTTCAAAATTAATCGATACAATATACCTTGCTGGTGTCCTCTATATCTTTGCCACCATCTTGTGTGCTCTTTCGGGCCGCATACCAAAGTCTCATCGGTCGCGTAGCCCGCTACGCTCCCTCTCCGGACTTTGGCATGCTTATCCAAAATAGCGCACAATTTGATGGCAATTAATTTTGAACACCTACTTACTTTCCCAAAGATTTGAACATCCTACTGATGCAGCGTTTCTTTTGTTCCATATTGGGATGGACGTAAAGGTCGAGAGTGGTCGAGATGTTCGAGTGGCCTAACAGCACACTTACTGTTTTGTAATCACACCCAGCCTCAATACAACGTGTGGCAAAGCTATGTCGCAAGCCGTGATATTTCAGTTTGGGAATGTCGAGCTTCGCCATTAAGCCTTTGTAGTAATTGCGGTATGTGCGTGGTTCGGTAGGATGTTCATCGTTTGTCAGCACATAGAAATCATCATTGACAACCTTTTTCAATGGCTTAATCATGGCAAGCAACTCTTTGTTCATGGGTATTTCACGGCAGGAGTTCTTGGTTTTGGGCGTGTTGACAACGACCTCCGTATGTTTTCTGTCACCTTCAATGATGTAGATACGCTCGATTGTGCGGCTTACTGTTACAGTTCCATCCGTCACGTTGATGTCGCTCCATTTTAAGGCACAAACCTCGCCAATGCGTAAGCCTGTAGTAAGGCTGATATAGATGCCAAGTCCGGTAAAGGAAAAGTGCGTTTGGATATAGTCTAAAATTTTTCTGTGATTATTGACCGAAAGCACTTCCAACTCATTGCTCGATGAACTCGTAGGATATTTGATGTCCCACTCACAATAGCTCATCCATTCATTTTTAACACCGAACTTCATCACCATCTTAAGCACTATCAGTATGTCCTTGACGGTTTTGACGCTCAATCCGCTTTCCAATTTCTGCAAGACAAAGGCCTGCACAACCTGTTCATGGAGAGAATCATTATCCCCGAAATACGGGAGAACGTGGTTCTCCAAGATTAACACATACGCAGCCATCGTGGACTGCTTCACGTAAGGACGCTTGTATTCTTTCCAAGCTCCTGCAATTTCTCTAACTGTCTTATGAATCATAATTTCTAAATAATTGGTTCTTATAATTAGAGAAATATAGTATGTGATGTCCCGGCTTTGAGAGAGCAGAACGATGCTTGCATCAGTTCTGCCGAACGGGAGGAACAAGTCACGAAGGCGCAGCCGAAGGGAAATGTGCCGGCTTTGAGATTCCCGGAGTTTACGGATGAGTGGAAGAAATCAAGGTTGAGTGATTTTGCTACAAAGATTACGAAGAAGAACAAAGGTAATGTTGTTAAGAATGTACTATGTAACTCAGCAAACCTTGGTCTTGTTCCACAAGATAACTATTTTGACAGAGAAATTGCAAATACAGAAAATACCAATAGTTACTATGTTATAAAAAATGGCGATTTTGTTTATAATCCGAGAAAATCGACAGCTGCACCTTTTGGGCCAGTCAATATTTATGAAGGAGAGAAGATTGGGATAATATCACCCTTGTATCTATGCTTTTCTGTGCATAACATCTATCCCAAATTTCTGTATTACCGCTTTAAGAGTTCGGTATGGCATCCATATGTATATGCTCATGGAGATTCTGGGGTTAGATTTGACCGTGTGAGTATAAAAGATGATGTATTTTTTAATATGCCAATATGTGAACCGACACAAGAAGAACAGATAAAAATTGCCGCTTTATTACAACTAATAGATGAGCGTATTTCTACCCAAAACAAAATCATTGAGGAATACGATTAATATAGAATTTTTTAGCTTATCCTCAGATATGAGCAATACTTTGCAAGCAGACTCCCCAAAGGGAGGTTTCCTTTTTCAAATCGCTCTGCATCAAGTGGTAAGATTCTTTCGCATACTCGTAACTTGCCCTTGTAGAGGGCTTTGATGTATTGATTTCCATTTTGTTGCTCAATACTGATTTCAGAAAAAAAGGCAGTGATGTCTTCTGGGGCATATACAATGGAATAGCTCGGTCGTTTGGCTCCGGGAATATCTTCTCTAAGAATATCTTTATCTACAAGGTCTTGAATATCTCGTATGGCTGTGTCTTTGGAACATTTAGCCAATGACGCCCAAGTTTTGGAAGTTATCTTTGCTTCATAGCCATCAAGGAACACGTTCAGCATATCGGTCTGTCTCTGGCTAAGTGGTACAGAAGCTGCCTTTTGCCAAAAGAAACTTTTGTTCAAGATTGTACTGACGATATTTTCCGCTTCGTCAAGTGCAACCGACAACGTATTGGCATACCAGCATATCCATTCCGTAATGTCACCATCACCGTGCTGAGTCTTTTCCAAAATATCGTAATAATGGTTTTTATCCTTGTTAATTTGCGAGGAGATATTATAGAATCTGAACTCGCTCTTATCAGCACGAGCCAACAATATATCAGAAAGTATGCGTGCCAAGCGTCCGTTGCCATCTTCAAATGGATGAATGCTGACAAACCAGAAATGTGCAATGGCAGACCGTATTACCGAGTTTATATTTTCCTGACTGTTGAACCAATCAAGAAAATGCGCCATTTCTTCGTCCAAACGTTCCGGAGAAGGTGCGATATAATGGATTTTCTCGCGACCGAACATTCCGGAAACTATATGCTCTTCGTTTGTACGATACCGTCCAACTTCTATCTGAGAACCCTCGCTGAAACCTGTAGGGAAGAATGCAGCTTGCCATGCACAAATTTTCTCTTTCGTCAATAACTGGTCGTAATGATTTACTGCATCAAGCATGACCGCAACGACAGAATCTATGTAGTGTGACGGTGCTGTCTGTTTGACATCTTCTATACCCAATTTTCGAGCAATGGATGAACGTACCTCATCTACATTCAATTGGATTCCTTCTATTTCTGACGAATAAACTACATCATACGTCAGATTTTCCGCCATCGCTTTTAATTTGCTGTCAAAGCCAAGCGAGGCAAGTCTGCCATACAACAAGCCCTGTTTACGGTTCACGTCTTCAAGAAGTGCCGTCAGCTCAGTGGCATTCCAACGGAACGCAGTCCAATTGTCTCTTTCGTGTACATACATATTTAATGCGTCATTAGGCAACGAATAACGTCGCAATATTTGCGGCAAATATACTCAATTATTGCCATATCACCAAAGGGAAGCCCTATAATGTTGCAAACAATGCGATGTTTTTTAGGTGGGAAACGTACGATTCCATCGATTTGTATCAGTCACTTTTGAATCAAATTAGGGATTGCGTATCCGCTATGTCTGCCATTGTTGAAAAGCTCTATTCATCAGCAAATGGCAAAACATATTCATTT
>OCHK01000694.1_pt1 | contig 31252 bp, 24 predicted proteins | sample 1538551 | NCBI WGS metagenome assembly OCHK01 (sample SAMN04571707, study PRJEB22368) | human gut metagenome | biome: human gut; material: stool | host: Homo sapiens | place: Luxembourg | collected 2012-08-31
CTTCCGCTCCTGCATCCAGCGCAGAGCCCGGATGTAACTACCGTTTCTCCTTGACCGCTGATTCCGAATAAAATGCCTTTCGGTGCTGTTACGGCACGGATTTTGCTGTTTCTGCAATCCGAATAAACAGGCCGGGACATTCCCGCCGGAGTAGAAAGAAATTTGGATTTTCGGAAAAAAGTGTTTATCTTGCCGCTGTCAAGGCTCCGGAAACTCCGGGTTTCCGAAAGCCCGAACGATGAAATTATCGACATACACAACTTAAAAAGGATTGCCTATCGGGAAAAGTCTACTCTTAACTACATTTAGGAGACAAGAGTATGAACGTGCAAGTATTAAGTGACCAGGTATTGCTTAATCACTACCTCTCAGGTGACCAAAGTGCCATATCCAAGCTCATCGAACGCCATAGCCGCCGTGTGCGCGACTACATCAATATGATGGTGAAGGACCGCGATGTTGCAGAAGATATCTTCCAAGAGACATTTATCAAAGCCGTGCGTGTAATCGACGACGGCCGCTATACGGACAACGGGAAGTTTCTCTCGTGGGTTTTGCGCATCGCGCACAATCAGGTGATCGACTATTTCCGCGCCCAGCGGCAGAACAAGGCCGTCACCGAAGCCGAAGCCGGATACGATGTATTGGGATCGCTGCGTTTCGCCGAGCGGAACGTGGAGGACGCCATGGTCAGCGAACAGATCGAGCGCGACGTGCGCGCATTGGTCGAGCTGCTCCCTGCCGAGCAGCGCGAGGTGGTGATGATGCGTTATTTCGCCGGTCTCAGTTTCAAGGATATCGCCGAGCAGACCGACGTGAGTATAAACACCGCGTTGGGCCGGATGCGCTATGCGCTTATCAACCTGCGGCGGATGATCAAGGAAAAAAATATGATTTTGTGCTGACCGGCACACAATATTTCCAAAGGCGCGGCGTTTAGTTAGTACAAAGCAAAATTACAAGATGCCTATGGAGGATATTGACAAAAACGAAGTTTCGGACGACGGCATCTCCGATGAAGAAGAACTTCTGCATCGGGAGGTGATTCAGGGTGATGCGGATCTTTACTACCTTCACCACTACCTCTCGGAAGTTTTTCGGAATGGGGATAATTTTTAAGGGTTAATTTTTGATGGGGAAGGGCGCCGGGAGGCGCCCTTCATTTTAGGGGATACGGCCCGTTCGCGCATCTCTTTTTTAATTGGACGATTATGAAATTCAGCAATGTGAGATTATTGGTCAGGGACTATGAAAAGTGCTTCCGATTTTATACGGAAAAACTCGGTTTGGAGGCGGCGTTCGATATCGAAGGCTGTTACGGCAGTTTCAAGGTGGCCGAAGGCATCGAGGGGTTGGCGATATTTACGTCCGACCTCATGGCGCCTGTCGCCGGCAATGCAGACAAGGAGCTGCCGGCCGGCTGCAGGGATAAGATGATGGTGTCGTTTGAAGTCGACAATGTGGACGAAGCCTTCGAAACGCTCTCTGCGAGGGGCGTCGTGTTTGTCAACCGTCCGACCGACATGCCCGGCTGGGGAATGCGGGTCGTGCATCTGAGGGACCCCGAAGAAAATCTGATCGAACTTTTTACGCCTTTGGCAGCGAACTTATGACACGCATACGAATCAAACGCGTTTACGAACCCGCCGCTCCGGACGACGGCTGCCGCGTGCTGGTCGATAAACTGTGGCCGCGCGGCGTGCGCAAGGATGCCCTGCATTACGACGTGTGGGCCAAGGAGATCACGCCCAGCCCCGAACTGCGCACATGGTATCACGCCGATCCGCAGACCCGCTGGCCGGAGTTCCGGCGCCGGTATCTCGAAGAGTTGCGCGGCTCGCAGGCCGTGCGGGAGTTTGTCCGCCGCATCGCCGGAAATGAGACCGTTACGCTGCTGTACGCATCGAAAAATGCGGCCGAGAATCATGCGCTCGTCCTGCAGGAATTTCTCGAACACGCCGTGACGGAGATCGCGCACGCCTGACCGGTGTGATGGGCGGTTCGCTCCGGCCGTCCGGTTTCGTGTTTTCGGGGCTTGTGCCGTTTCCGGTTTCATCGGTTTCGCCGCCGGGAGGGGTGGTGTGCCGTGGTGTGTGTGGGAAAGGGCAAGGCCCTTCTCAGAGGGGCTTGCCGTGTGAAACTTTTTTTGTGTGGCAGTCGCTGTTTGGGGACGGCAGAGTTCCCGGTGCGGCGGCGGAGAACAAAAAAAGCCCCTCGTTGCGAGGGGCTTGTACGGTGAGGCAGACTTGACGGCGTGCGGAAATATCAGCGGTTGCCGAGACAGCGGTGCGCCTGCCGCAGCTGGATCGAGAGCGAACAGGCGGCGATGCCGGCGAAGAGCAGCGAAATGCCGACCCAGATCACGACGGCCGTGGTGCCGAATACCAGCGGTTGGAACAGAATCCACAACGAGCAGAGCACCAGCAGGATGCCGCTGAAAACGGTCCAGCCCGATCCGGGAATCTCCATGGCGTTCATGTCGCCGCCCAGACCGATGGCGCTGAATCCGCGCAGCATGAGCCAGAAACCGAGGAAAATCGGGAGTGTGGCGGCCGAAAGCGCGACGTTGAAGATCAGGATGATGCCGAGGATGATTTCGATGATGCCCCCGGCCAGCATCCAGCCGCGGCCCGTGATGAAGTGTTTGTTGGCCGATGAAAGCACGACTTCGAGAATGCCCGAAAAGAGCATCAGCCAGCCGAAGACGAGCGACATGCCCAGATAGCTCTGGGTGGGGTAGACGAATATCAGGATGCCCACGACGAACAGGGCGATGCCGATGATCAGGAGCAGCCACCAGTAACGTACGGCCCGCTTCGAATTTTCGATCAGTGAGGAAAAATTGTTCATAGCATATGGATTTTCCTCCCTCCGGAGCAAATTGCATACCAGAGCCGGAACGCTCAAGTCCTGAGTATGCGTGGTAAAGGCCGTTTTTCCGCAGGTGTCGGATGCGGGTTGCCGTGGCCGGAGGTCGGCGCCTCACTGCCGCCGCAGATGTTTCGGCAGAGATCGCTTCGGCGAAGATGTTTCGGCGCGGGTCGCGTCGCTTCGCCGTAGGTCGCTTCAGTGCGGGATGTTTCGGTGCGGATCGCGGGCTTCCGGCGGAATGAGCCGGCCGGAACCGGGATAGCCGCGTTGAAGCCCGACTCTGTCCGATGCGCTATAATCCCGTCGGATCGTCGGCCTGCGCACGCTCCGGCTGCGGAGTTTCCAGCGGAACCACCTCGCCGATTTCGGGCCGCAGGAGGTGCAGCGCGGAGTCCGCGGCCAATGCCGCCTCGGTCGCCAGCGGCTCGTCCCAGCGGTGTTTGGCGAGGGCGTATTTCGAATGGTGGACGGTCATGATCCGCCTTGCACCCAGCTCTTTTGCGGCTTTGGCCAGTTGGTCGGGCATCGTGTGGATGTATTTCCACGCTTCGTCGTACTGGCCGTTTTCGAGGACGGCGAGGTCTATGTCCGGAAACTCTTCTCCGATCTCGGCGAAATGGCGTCCGTATCCGCCGTCGCCGCCCATGTAGATTTTCCGCGCTGGCGTTTGCAGCAGGAACGATCCCCACAACGTCTGATTGGACGACAGCCCGCGGCCGGAGAAGTGGCGCGAGGGGAGACAGCGGACGGTGAATCCGTCGCCGAGCGTCTGTTGTTCGTGCCAGTCCAGCTCGACGATCTTCGCCGGGTCGAAGCCCCAGTACTCGAAGTGCTCGCCCACGCCCAGCGGACAGATGACCCGGCCGATGCGCTCTTTCAGCTCGCGGACCGTGCGGTAGTCGAGATGATCCCAGTGGTCGTGCGTGACGATGAGGTAGTCGATGTCGGGCATCTCTTCGGGGCGGTAGATGTCGGTGCCTTTGAACGGACGGTTGAGCAGCGAGAGCGGCGCCGCGCTGCGGAAAACCGGATCGACGAGCGTCCGGCGCCCTTCGGCCTGAATCAGGTAGGACGAGTGCCCGAACCAGACCAGCAGGTTGCTTTTGGGATCGAGCGCCCGCAGGTCGGTGCGGATCGCCGGCACCGCATCGTCGGGTCGCAGTCCCTCCTGTTTGCGGAAGAGAAATTCCAGTATGCCGCGCAAACGGCTCTTGTCGCCCGTCATCATCGGACCGGCTTCCGTATTGCGGAACCGGCCGTCGCGGTAGTTCGGCGACTGCCGGATGCGTTCGAGCCGTTCGCCTTGGGGCAGACGCCCGAAACTCGGCAGACGGACGATGACGAATGCGGCGGCCAGCGCCGCGAGCAGGATGCTTGACAGTATTATCATTTTGCCTCTTTTTTGCTTGCCCGACATGATTTTTCAGGTTTGTATGGTGCAAATATACCGTTTCTTCCGAGACGGTGCGTATACGGATTGCGGTTCGGGCTACCATTATTCCGGAAATGTCTCCGGCAACGGCCTCCGATACGATAAAACGGATTGATTTAACGTATATTGCGTGCTGTTCCGGGCTGTTTTGACCGACGATTCGGCTGATTTGTTCTATTTATTATGATTTAATGCCAAAGTTTTATATTTTTGTGACGGATTGTTTCTGCAATGTGATGCCTTATACGTCTTACTCTGAAAAATTACCGGGACCCGGTTGCCGGATTTTATTCCGCACTCTGGTCTTGACGTTCTGTTTGTGCCTGCTCTCCGGATTCGAAGTCCGGGCGCAGTCCGCGCAACGGAAGTTCGTGGTCCGCGGCCGCGTTACCGATGAGGCGGGAACGCCCCTTGTTGGGGTTACCGTCGTGGAACACGGGACTTCGAACGGTGTGGCGACCCTCTCCGGAGGCGAATTCTCCATCGGCGTCGCTCCCGGCGCCGTGCTCGACGTCTCGTGCGTGGGCTATGTGCCCCGCAGTGTCCCGACCGAAAACCGCACCGGGTTGGACATCACGCTGGAGGAGGACGTGAAAGCTATCGCCGACGTGATCGTGACGGCTCTGGGACTGGAACGCAACTATGCCGACCTGACCTATTCGGCCGACAAGATCAAGGGAACGCAGCTCACGAACGTCAAGTCTTCGAACATGATTCTCTCGCTCGCGGGCAAGTCGGCCGGCGTGCAGGTGAACGAAAGCTCTTCGGGTGCGGGCGCCTCCTCCAAGGTCAGCATCCGCGGCGTCCGCTCGGTGGCCAGCGACAATCAGCCGCTGTACGTGGTCGACGGCATGCCGATTCTCAACTCTTCGCCTGAGCAGGCCTATACGGCCATCGGGGGTGTCGCCGATGCGGGCAACCGCGACGGCGGCGACGGCATCTCGAACCTCAATGCCGAGGACATCGAGAGCGTCTCGATCCTCAAGGGCGCCCCGGCGGCCGCGCTGTACGGCAGTCAGGCCGCCAACGGCGTGATCTTGATCACGACCAAGAAGGGCAGCGCCGCGAAACGGCAGCCCGTGACCTTCACTTCGAACCTTACGTTCCAAAGCCCTTTCCGCCTGCCGGACTTCCAGAACCGTTACGGGGTGAGCGGCGGCGTCGAAAGCTGGGGTGCGCGCGCCGCGATGAAGGCTTACGACAACGCCGGGGATTTTTTCCGGACGGGCGTTACGGCGATGAACTCGCTGTCGGTCTCTTCAGGCACCGAGCAGATGCAGACCTACTTCTCCTACGCCAATACCGCCGAGCGCGGAATCACGGGCTCGAACCGCCTGATGCGGCATAACTTCAACCTGCGGGCGACGACCGGGCTGTTCCGGGACCGGATCAAGCTCGACGGCAACATCAGCTTCATGCGTCAGGTCGTGAAGGACAAACCGGTGCCGGGCGGATTCTACATGAACCCGCTGGTCGGGCTTTACCGTTTTCCGCGCGGCGTCGATATGACTCCCTACCGCGAGCATTTCGAGGTCTATGACCCGGACCGCAAACTCAGCGTGCAGAAATGGATCGCTCCGAGCGACGATTTCGAACAGAATCCCTATTGGATCACCAACCGCATCCGCAGCAAGAGCCTGCGCAACCGGGTCATGGCCTCCCTCTCCGCCGACTGGAAGGTGAACGGCTGGCTGCGCATCCGCGCCCGCGGCAACGTCGACTATATCGACGACAAGGTCCGCCAGAGGTTCTACGCCTCGACGGCTCCGGCGCTGGCCGGGAACAACGGCCGTTACATCGAAAGCGGTTATTCGGAGACCCTTTTCAACGGCGAGGTGCTGGCCCTCTTTGACAGGCGGTTCACGCCCGACTGGACGTTCAGCGCTACGGTCGGCGCCTCCCTGAACGACCGCACGGTGAATTCGCTGCGCATCGATTCGAAGACCGCGTCGCTCTATTACCCCAATGTGTTCAACGTGGCCAATATCGTCATGAACAGCTCGGCCTACGTCGACGAGCAGATCGACGCCCGCCGCCAGATACAGTCGCTCTTCGCCACGGCTTCGGTCAAATACGCCGAGAGTCTCAACCTCGAAGTCACGGGGCGCAACGACTGGGCTTCGACGCTGGCCTACACCTCGCACGAGGGCAGCGGGTTTTTCTACTGTTCGTTCGGCGCGTCGTGGGTCGTCGGCAAGATGTTCAAACTGCCCGAATGGATGTCGTTCGCCAAGGTGCGCCTGACGTGGAGCCGCGTGGGCAACGACATTCCGATGTTCATCACCAACCCGAAGGCCCACATTACGGCCGGCGGGGGCATCAACGCCGCCGATGCTGCTCCGGGCACCGACCTCAAGCCCGAAATGACCAATGCGCTCGAAGCGGGTTTCGAATGGCGTTTCTTCGGCGACCGGCTGGGAATCAACGCCACTTACTACAAGACCAACACCCACAACCAGTTCTTCAAGCTGCCGGCCCTGTCGGGCGAAGCCTATGCTTTCCGGTACGAAAATGCCGGCAACATCGAGAACGAGGGCGTCGAGGTGTCGCTGAGCGCCTATCCGGTTTACGGGAAGGGGTTTACATGGCAGTCGGTCGTGAACTTCGCGCATAACAAGAACCGGGTGATAAAACTTCACGACGAACTGCGCGAATATGCCTACGGTCCGTCGAGTTTTTCGTCATCCTATGCCATGAAATTGGTCGAGGGCGGGGCGATCGGCGACATCTACGGCCGGGCGTTCGAGCGCGACGCCGACGGGAATATCGTTTACGAAACCGAAGGCGATTACGCCGGTCTGCCCCGCACCGCGGGCGACGGCAATACCGTCAAGGTGGGCAATGCGAATCCCGTGTTCGCGCTGTCGTGGAGCAACACCTTCTCTTACAGGGGCGCGTCGCTGTCGCTGATGCTGGACTGCCGTTACGGGGGCCGGCTGCTGTCGCAGACCATGGCCGATATGGACTCCTACGGTGTCTCGGCCGCAACGGCCGACGCCCGCGACCGCGGTTACGTGACGCTCGAAGGGCGGCGTATCGACGACGTGAAGGGATTCTACAAACTGGTCGGAGGACGCGCCGGCGTGACGGAATACTACATGTACGACGCCACGAATATCCGGCTGCGCGAATTGGCTGTCTCTTATGCGCTGCCGCAGAAGCTGGTCCGCCGCACGCGGGTGCTGAGCGGCGTCACCCTGTCGCTGGTCGCGCGCAACCTCTTCTTCATTTACAACGCCGCGCCGTTCGATCCCGATCTCATCCTTTCGACGGGCAACGACAATCAGGGAATCGAAGTGTACGGCATGCCCACCGTGCGCAGCGTGGGATTTAACATCAAACTGGAATTTTAAGCATGAAATGCCGGCATACATATTTTTTCGCGGGACTTTGTGCGCTGCTTCTCGGCGCGTGCACGGGTAATTTCCGCGACATAAACGACGACCTCTCCGGCATTACGGACGGCGAGCTGGAAGCCGACAACAACGGCTTGGGATACCGTCTGGGCATTATCCAGCAGGGGGTCTATTTCAATTACGATTTCGGCAAGGGCAAGAACTGGCCTTTCCAGCTCACGCAGAATCTCAATGCGGACATGTTTTCGGGCTACATGCACGACCCGAAACCCCTGCAGGGCGGGAGCCACAACTCCGATTATAACCTGCAGGACGGCTGGAACAGCGCCATGTGGCAGTTCACCTACTCCTATGTGATGCCCGAAATCTACCGGCTGGAGCAGACCGCCGCTGAGCTGATGCCGCCCTTCTATGCCATTGCGAAGATACTCAAGGTGCTGGCCATGCAGCGGGTGACCGACTATTACGGTCCGGTGATTTATACCCGTTTCGGCGCGCAGGGCGCCGAGTACGTGCCCGACGGCCAACGGGAGGTCTACATGCGCTTTTTCGACGATCTGGATCAAGCCTCGGAAATCTTGTCGGATTATGTCGCGGAGCGTCCGACGGCCGGCGAATTTGCGAAATTCGACCTGCTGCTCGACGGCAGCTATGCCGCATGGCTCCGCTTCGCCAACTCCCTGCGCATGCGTCTGGCCGTGCGTCTTGCGTCAGTCGCGCCGGAGAAGGCCCGCGCGGAGTTCCGGAAGGCGGCCGCCGACCCGTACGGGGTGATCGAGGTCAATACGAACAATGCGGCGGTCGAGACTTCGGGAATCTACTCGAATCCGCTTGGCGCGATCAACCGGAGCTGGAACGAAGCCGTCATGAACGCCTCGATGGAGTCCGTGCTGACCGGGTTCGGCGATCCGCGTATTGCGAAGTTTTTCGAACCCTGCGCCGACGATCTCGTTATTACGGACGACGGCGGGGAATCCGTTTCCGTTCCGTTGAAAGGGCAATATCACGGCATCCGTCAGGGAACCGCCTTTTCGCATAACTATTACGCCGCCTTTTCGCGGCTCACCGTCGAGCCGACGACCGAAGTCGTGCTGATGTCTGCGGCCGAAGTGTGGTTTCTGCGCGCCGAAGCCGCCCTGCGGGGGTGGACCGATGAAGACGCCGGAACGTGCTACCGCGCCGGTGTCTCCATATCGTTTGCCCAATGGCAGGTGTCGGGTGCGGAGCAGTATCTGGAAAACGACGCTTCCGCGGCCGATTACCGTGACCCGATCGCCCCGGAAAACGATATTGCGGCCCGGTGCCGCGTGTCGCCCCGCTGGGACGAGTCGGCGGCCGCCGAGATCAAACTCGAACGGATCATCACCCAGAAGTGGATCGCCATGTATCCCGAAGGCTGCGAAGCTTGGGCCGAGCAGCGGCGGACGGGTTATCCGCGTCTGTTTCCGGTGCGCTTCAACCATAGCAAGGGCCAGAGCATCGACACCGAGACGATGATCCGCCGTTTGCCCTATCCCGCGACGCTCGAAACCTCGGACCCCGAACAATACGAAATGCTTCTGAAAGAGCTTGGAGGTCCCGATCACGGCGGTACCCGCCTGTGGTGGGACACGGGGCGCAATTTCTGAGACTTGTCCGTCGGCCGGAAACTGAAACACACCGCTTTTGCGGTGTGTTTTTTTTGTTGTGTCCGGCGACCTCCGGCCGATCGTTCGTGTGCGGTGAAGTTCGGCGGCGTTGCCCGGCTTCTGGGCTTAGCCCCGGCTCTCCATGCTGTCTACCGAGGGGTTGACCGCCACGACGTCCTGTTCGATCTGCTGCCGGGAGGGAGTTCCGTTTGCGGATGCGGGGGCGATGGGGCCGTCGTCGGAAATGTCGTCCGGCGTGATCTGGGTGCGCGTGGTTTCCTGAGTCTGCTGCGGATCGGCGGAAGGCTGTCCCACTTGCATTCCGCCCTTGTTTTCCCGCAGAGCTTCCTTGTCGTATGCAGGTCGTTTCATAATTCGAATTCTTTTTTTTGTTCCGCGTGCAAAGGTCATACCATAGGGCGGCCCGCTGCCGGATATCGTCTCCGACGGGAATTTGCACGGAATTTGGGGCGGGTGCAAAGGTATTCACCGTAAACCGGACGATTACCTCCATCCGGCGGTCAAAGGTCAGGAACAGAGGGACACCCCCGATCTTCGGAAAGTAAACTATAGGGCGGGAAACGTCAAACAACAGATCTCATCCGTCGTCAGGTCGTGCCTGCGGAATTACAACTGCTCGTCCTACGGCGAGTTCCGCACGCTGCTGGAACTGTTCAACGTCTCGGTCGAGGAACGCACGGGAACGATCGAAGGCAGAAATTATGCGGGTATTGTCTACGGTGCCTTGACCGACGACGGTTATGGAACAGGCACGCCCTTCAAGTCGAGTAAAATAGGGAAAGACGTAGGTTATAAAGCCCTGCAAACGTATTATGCAAAATCAAAGAAAAGACTGAAAGAGCCGGGAGCGCTCGACCATTTGCGCCATACGGTCAAAGACGCCATGAGCCCGCACAACACACGGGACGAGTTCAGGCAACAGCTCAAAGCGGAAGGTATCGACACTGTTTTCCGTATCAACCCCGTGGGCAGAATCTACGGCGTAACGTTTATCGACCACACCAATGGCATTGTCGCCAACGGGTCGGTGCTGGGCAAAGAATTCTCGGCCGGTGTTTTCAACGAACTGTTCCCGACCTCTCAAAAAGAAGCACTGCATACCGCAGAACAGCACGCGGAACGCCAATACGAACAACGAAGCTGCACGGCAAATCCTGTCTCAGGAGTTGTCGACACGCTGTTGGACTTGGCCGATGCGCAGGCTTTCGAGGAACAGCAAAGAATCCAGCGACGGCGGCGGAAGCGTCGGCTATGATGAATACTGTTTTTTGCATGGAGGATGCACGTTGTTAACCGTGTGTCCTCCATGTCTTTTCATGTTTTCGAATAAGCGGAGGTGTTTATATCCCGGAGCCCGGACTGACATGCCTGCGGAGAGGTGTCCGATTCCGAATATCCGGCCTGAGTGATTGTTCGCTGTTCGTCTTCGGCTTGGTGTTTGTATAATTTATTGAATACTAATGGCATGTCGTTGCCGCGATTTGTCCGCTGTCCGGGCGGCCGAATCCTCATTTACGGTATTTTTGCGGCCGTATTGAAAAAAGAATGGAGTATATGACAAGCGTAAAATTGAAACTGAACAAAGATCGTGTGCGATGCGACGGAACCTATCCGCTGGTGTTTCAGCTGATCCACCGAAGGCAGAAAAAGCTTATTTACAGCCCGTTCAAGCTTTATGAGGATGAGTTCGACGAACAGCACGGCAAGGTGCGTTTCGTGTCCGAGGAACGACGGCAGGAGCGTGACGTGCGGCGCATGAACCGCGAAATCAGACAGCAGTGGAAAAGTATCGGCCGGCATATCGAGACCTTGGAACAGCGCCGCGAGACTTACAGCGTTGCGGACGTGGTGTTCCGCTACAAGGTCGAGCACGACAGTCTGAGCCTGCTGCATTATATGGACCTGCAGATCGCCTACCGGGAGCGTCTGTCCCGATTCGGCTCGGTCGCGGCCTTGCGCAACACACGGTCGTCCGTCTCGTCGTTCATCGGCCTGAGAATAGTGGGCCTTTCGGATGTGAACGGCGCTTTCATCCGTGATTACGAGGAGTGGCTGCTGCGCCGGGGCGTGTGCTATAATACCGTCTGTTATTATATGCGCAATCTGCGCTCGGTCTATAACCAAGCCGTGCTCGACGGCTACCCGATGTCCGCAAACCATCCGTTTCGCTTTCTGCATTCCAAGCCGCAGCATACCGTCAAACGGGCCTTGGGGCGTGAGGCCATGCGCCGTATCGCCGACGTAGACCTTTCGGACTATCCCCATCTGGATATGGCCCGCGATCTGTTCATGTTCAGTTTCTTCAGCCGGGGCATGCCGTTCGTAGACATTGTCTTTCTGAAGAAAAGCGCAGTCAACGGGGGTGTTATCAGCTATCGCCGTCACAAGACCAACCAATGGCTGCATGTGGAGGTGACGCCCCAGCTGGCCGGTCTGATGGAGAAATATGGCAATGAATCCGAGTGGGTCTTTCCGGTTCTGAAAGATGCGAAGGACAAACAGACGCAGTACCGGCTTTATCGTGTAGCCCTTGAGCGGGAGAACCGCAATCTGAAACGGGTCGGGGAGTTGTGCGGTCTCGACACCGTCCTGACGGCGTATGTAGCCCGTCATAGCTGGGCGACGCTGGCCAAGGAGACCGGGGCCGCGATATCGGTCATCAGTGAAGGGCTGGGGCACACGTCGGAAAAGACGACGCAAATCTATCTGAAAGAGTTTGACCGCCGGGTCGTCGATCAGGTCAACAAAACGGTCTCTTCGCTGTAGGTCCCGGACCTGCGGCGAAGCCCATTTTCAGGGAGGAAAATTTGCAAAATAATTTCCCAATTCCTATCTTTGCCGTACGATTCCCTATTCGCAATAGAGCATTACATAGCCTTGTGATACTCTGTTTCATCCCAGGTCATTTCAATCAATAAAACAGGTAGAGAAAACCGGCCTTTCGCCGTGATTCTCCGGCTGTGTGTCGAGCGGTATGTTTCCGAAAGGAAACAGCCGCTTTTTTGTATATCCGGCACATCCGCAATAACTTGCACATGTTTTCGGCGAGCGGCGAATCCTTTTGCGCTGTCGTCCGGACGGGGCGGGATCTGTTTCCCGGCTGACGGTTGCACAGGGGGATACTGCCGTACCGATACTTATGTTTGCATAGGTTTCCGCCGAAATCGGGAGACTGCCGGCAATGTTCCTGCCGATTTGTTTCAGCAACCGCTTCCGTCGTTTCCTTTTATGCGAACGGACGCAACTCATGTCGATGCGCAGCGCTGCGAAACCGGCGGAGTCACGAAAATCCCCCCCCCTCTGGGCGGCGGGGAGATTATGTGCTTAAAGTATTGTATGATAGAATGGTGCGCGATGTCGAAATCCTCGTTCTGCGAGAATATCACCGGGCGACTGTTTTTGAGACTCCTGCCGACGAATCCTGCCCCCGCGTCTTCGCAGCAACGCGGGGTGACAAGGTTTTCGTTACTATGCAATAAATCGTGACGCAACAATTTATTATCCATAAATGACGCTTTTTATGGCTTTTGTTCCGGCAATGTTTCAGCATCCTGCATCTTAATGATATCTGAATAAGATCGATACCGTTTCAAATCCGATATAAAATGCATAGCGGCATACTCTGAAACATCGTATGCTATTCATCTGCTTGTAAATCACTGTATTCTCTTCTGAAAATACAGCCGATGCTCTATTGCGAATAGAGCATTGCGGAAAAATCGGAGGTCGCATAACGGCAATACCGTCATAAGTTTCCGAATGATAGTGTATTGACACGACATATGTAAAATAAGTTGATGCAGATGAAAAAGACTGTCTTGTTTTTAATATCGGTGTTGTTCTTCGGGGCTCTTCTGGCTCAGGAGTCTCCGCATACCGATACCCTCGGCGTTAAGGTTTATTTCCGGCAGGGGTATTCGCTTCTGGAGCCTTCCTATCGGGACAACGGGGTGCGCTTGGCTGCTTTTGCCGCGCATGTCGAATCTTTGCAGCGGGACACGCTGGTCCGAGTGAAAAGCATCCGTGTCACCGGCACGGCATCTCCGGACGGTACCTCCCGCTCGAACGAGCGTTTGTCGGAGAATCGTGCGAAGAACATCATCGCATGGTTCGAAGAGCGTTTTTCATTTCCGGGCGTCTCTTTCGACGCGCATGCCGAGGGCATCGACTGGGCCGGACTGACGGCCTTGGTCGAAACCTCGGAGATGCCTTACCGCGATGAGGTGCTGAACATTCTGTACAATACGCCCGAATGGATTATCCGAGACGGCAGGGTCGTCGACGGTCGCAAACGCCAGTTGGGGCTGCTGCGCGGGGGCCGTGCGTGGTGGTACATGGCTGAACACTTCTTCCCGCAATTGTGGAGCGGCGGCATGCACCTGAGCTGCGAAATCGAGCGGCGCATTGTCCCGCAGCCGGAGCCAGAACCAGCGTCGGAACCGCAGCCGGAATCGGCGCTTGCAGAGGAGCCGGGTTGCGAATCCGTCCAGACCTCTGACCCCGTCGTCGGGCAGACCCCCGCTCCGGAACCTGCCGCGGAGATCGCCGCACAGCCTGTGGTCCCGGAGGGCAAACCCTTCTACATGTCTTTGAAAACCAATTTGCTTTACGACGCGGCGCTGCTGCCCAACCTCGGTGCGGAATTCTACGTGGGCCGCAGGTGGTCGCTCGGCGGCAGCTGGATGTATGCATGGTGGAAGAATGACCGGCGTCATAACTATTGGCGCATCTACGGCGGCGAGCTCGACGTGCGCAGATACTTCGGCCGCCGCGCCGCTGAAAAGCCGCTTACGGGACACCATGTCGGCCTTTACGGCCAAATGCTGACCTACGACTTCGAGCGGGGCGGCAAAGGCTGTCTGGGCGGCAAGCCGGGCGGCACGCTCTGGGACAAGATGAGTTGGGGCGTGGGACTCGAATACGGCTATGCGCTGCCGATCGGCCGTCGTCTGAACCTCGACTTCGGTATCGGCGTCGGCTATCTGGGCGGCGAGTATTGGGAGTATAAGCCCGTCGACAACCACTACGTATGGCAGGCGACGAAACATCGGCATTGGTTCGGTCCCACGAAAGTGGAGGTCTCGCTCGTATGGCTGATCGGCAGCGGCAACTTCAACCGGAAAGGAGGCAAACGATGAAAAAGATATTCCATGCGGCAGCGGCCGCCGCTGTTCTGGCCGCCGCGACATCCTGCGAACATAAGGAACTGTGCTACGACCACTCGGATGCGGTCGATGTGGAGGTGGTCTTCGACTGGTGCAACGCTCCGGACGCCTCTCCCGAATCCATGTCGCTCTACCTGTTCCCGGCCGGCGGCGGCGAGGCTCTGCGCTATGAGTTCACCGACTGCCGGGGCGGTACGATCCGCGTTCCGGTCGGGAGTTACGAAGCCCTGTGCCTGAACAGCGACACGGAAAACGTCACCTATCGCAATGCGGAGTGTCGGGAAACCTTCGAGGTGACCACGCGCACCGCCGATCTGCTGTCGGGGCTCTCCGTTTTGGGCGTGCTCTCCGACGGCGTGCCCCGTGTCGACGGTACGGAGAGTGAACGGGTGATCTTGCCTCCCGACATGCTTTGGAGCGATTGCGCGGAGAGCGTCGAGTTGAGACCGACGGCCGGGACACCGACCGTGACGCTCAGTCCGGAGATGTCGATCTGCCGCTATACGGTCGAGATTCGCAACGCCGCGAACCTGAAATACGTGTCGGGCATCAGCGGTTCGCTGTCGAGCATGGCCGAGAGCCTGTATCCGGGCGTGGGCTGCGACGCGACCTGCAAGACGGGCGCAACAATCCCTTTCGATGCGGCCGTATCGGCCGACAAGAGCACCGTTACGGGCGAGCTGTTCGCTTTCGGATGCCCCTCGGCGCGGAAGACCCACACGCTGACCGTCTACGCGGTGCTGTCCGATGAGAGCAAATGGTATTACACCTACGACGTGACGGATCAGATTCACTCCGCGCCGGATCGGCGCGACGTACATATCGTTCTGGACGGACTTCCGTTGCCCAAACCTATCGTCAACGGCGGCGGCTTCCAGCCCGATGTCGACGATTGGCAATCGGTAAATGTCGATATAGAGATGTAAAAATCCTTCCCGCTTGGCGGAAGCAAAAATCAACATAACCTTTTTTTAATTTTTAACATTATGAAAAAATCCATGTTTTTGATTGCCGGAGCCGCTCTTGCTCTGGCATCGTGCTCGAAGGACGAACCGGTGAGCACGAACCACGGCAATGCGATCGATTTCCGTGCTGCCATGCAGACCCGTGCCACGGCAACGACGACGGCCAACATTGCTAAATTCTTTGTTACGGCGTTTGACAAGAACGGCGCTAACTATTTCTCCGATGCGGAGTTCACCAAAGACGGCTCCTTTTTTACCTCGATGCCGTCCTATTACTGGCCCAGCGACGGCAGCGAACTCTCGTTCGTCGCTTACTCGCCGTCGAAAGATGAGCTGGGCGGCACTTTGACGCTTAGCAAAGACAGCAAGACGCTCGTCGATTTCTCGCCCGCAGCAGCTATTGCCGACCAGAAAGATTTTATCACCGCCGCAGCCACCGGCAGCAAAAGCAATGAATCGACCGGCGTAGCGCTGACTTTCGCACATCAACTCGCCCAGATCGAGCTCAAAGCCAAGAATGCCAACGAGGGATATGTGTTCAAGGTGCAGGGTGTGCGCATCGGCAAGCCCGTTTCGAAGGGTACGTTCGATTTCGGAACTTCCGCATGGACGCTGGGAACGGACAAGACCAATTGTGCGGTGACTTACGAAGGAAGCGAAAAGACGCTGACCGCAACGGCCGTTTCGATCATGGCCAAGGATGGCGACAATGCCATGCTTCTGCCGCAGGAGTTGACCGCATGGGATTCGGAAAATGACAAAACGAACGACGCCGAAGGCGCATACCTCGCCGTGAAGGTACAGATTACGACCAAGGACGGCTACCGTGTCTTTCCGGCGGAAGCTGCCGGCGAATACGACTGGGTAGCTGTCGCTATCGGTACGAAGTGGGATGCCGGCAAGAAATACATTTATACGCTCGATTTCACCAACGGCGCCGGTAAGGTCGATCCTGAAAAACCCGAACCCACCGATCCTACCGATCCGGACAATCCGGGCGGGGATATTTTCGGAGGAGCCATCAAGTTTACGGTTACCGTAAACGATTGGATAGACGCTGCGGAGGATATCGAAATGTAGCGAACCGTTCGGCTGCATGCGGCCGAACAAACGGATCGGGTGGGGTTGGACCGCAGGAGCACCACGTGCATTGAGAGGCGTAATGTGCGGGTGCGTGCGGGGAGGACGCAGGAAGCATCTTCTGTCCCCTCCCGATCGCTGAAGACGGAACGGAGTGCGTTCCGCAAAGCCGATTCAAACGAAACCAAGATTTGAGTTATGAGAAGATTTTCATTCGATAATTTCCTTGCCGCGGTCGCAGCGGTGGCCATTCTTCTGCCCTCTGCCTGCTCGGAAGACCCGGCGGCGAACAACGCCCTTTCGGGCCCGACGACCGATGGGGCCGTCATGCGCTTCGGAACGACGGAGATAAGTTCGCGCGCCACGCTTTACGACAAGGAATCCTTGCAGCAGGACGGCGCGGCTTTCGCCGTGTGGTGCGCCATGTACCCGACTTCGGGCGACAAGACGAAATACGTTACGCTCTTCGACCGAATGCCGGTTACCTATCACACCGCCGATAACGGGTGGAGCTACGAGGGAGTGCAATATTGGAGACCGGGCTTCACCCATAATTTCCGGGCTTTCTTCCCAGCCGAGATCGACGGAGCGCCCGTCGCTGTCGAGGTGCGGGATCTCGACAAGGGCGATGCGATGCACCTTGAGATTTCCGAGTTCGACCTGACGCAGGGCGTCGACCTGCTGGCGGCCTCGACCGAGCCTCATGTCTGCGTCCCCGGCGCCAAATGGCCTACGGTGAACGGCGCCGAGGTCCGTACGGTGAACCTCGCATTCCGCCACCTGCTCTGCGGCATTGCGATAACGGGAACGGCGGATGCGGCTCTGGACGCCTCCGAGCGCGTCGTGATCGAAAGCCTGAAAATTTACGGCATGAGCCGCAAGGGCAGTTGGTCGGGGGCCGGTTCGGGTGCGGCCGGCACGTGGACCCCTTCCTCCGACGTCTCGACGGAGACGAACCCCTATGCCGTGCCGGTGTCCCTGCAAGGTTCGGGGTCCGTTGCTCTGGCTACAGGCCAGTCGTGCGATTTCGTGACTTCGGACGACATGCTGCTTATGATGCCTCAGCCCGTCACGGAGGATTTCGTGCTCGAAATCGGCTACCGGTACCAAACCGCGGCGGAGAACCTCTATGTGGTGCAGGCTCCGCTTTCCGCGGCATCGCTCGCGGCAGGATGGGTGGCCGGGTATAAATACCATTACCGTTTTACCGTGGGCGGCAGCGACGGTATTCTGCTGGACACGCCAAGCATTACCCCGTGGACCGATGGCGGTGATACGGATGTCGATATTCTGTGACACGGTTTATGAAAATTACGACAAGATGAAAACGAAAATCACACCTTTCATCCTTATGCTGGCCTTGCTGGCCTCGTGCGGTAAGGACGGGTCTCCGGACCTTCCGAAGCAAGGACCTGCTCCGGACGGCACGCGGACGGCCATCGTGCCTACGGCGATCCTGAGCGTCGACGCCTCTTCCATGAGCCGCGCACTGAGCGGTCCCGTCACGGGTGACAAATTCCCGAACGGTACGGAAGACCTGTTCGCCGTAACCGCATACAAGGGCGCTGCGGCCCCGACCACGGATTACAGCGGCGCTTACTTCGACAACGCGGCGGTCAGGTCCGATAACGCGGGTGTCCTGAGCTTCTCGGCTCCCCGATATTACCCGCCCGGTGCGGAGAAACTCTATTTCTACGCTTACAGTCCGGTCAGCGCCGGCGGCTATGCGGCAGGAACGGCAAGCGCCGCCCCGACCGTTACGTGGACCATCGACGGACAGCAGGACATCATGTGGGCCAAAGAGGTGACCGGTTTGGGCAAAGCCTCTTCCGGAGCCCAGCCGCAGCCCGCCTTCACCTTTACTCACAAGTGCAAGCAAGTCCGGTTCTTCGTGAAAAGGGACCGGGATTTTCCGGCCGGCGATGCACTCACCTCGCTGAAGGTCACCGGGGCCAAAACCACGGCCGTGCTGACCCTGAATACGGGCGATGCGGTATTCAGCGGTTCGGGCGAAATCCCTGTTTTCGACGGTTCGATGACGATGACCGAAACGGCGGCACAAGCCGGCGATCCCGTGATGTTCGAACCGGGACAGACCTTCACGGTGGAGGCCGCCGCCGGGGGAGCTGTCTTCTCGGATGTCCGGATAACGCTTTCGGGCGATGATGCCGGACAGGCAGGGCAGAGCTGCAAGGTGACGCTGACCTTCCATCGGGAGGAGATCACGGCCACGGCCACAATCGCCGAATGGAAAGACGGGGGAGAGGGTACGACCGAGGATAACACCTATCCCTATGTGCTGAATGGCAATACCATCGTTTTTAAGGACATATCCGGCGAGGCCGACCCGACACAGTACCCCACCCACGAGGTATGGACCGTAACCCCCGCCCATGCGGAGAGCGCCTGGAACACCAACGCTTCGGGACTTAATACCTATGGTGAGAAGTTCGAAGTTGCTATGAAGGATGTTGAACCGCAGCTGTGGGTTTACGCGCAAGCTGCCTGCCAAAATTACAGTCAGGCTTCGGATGATGCCGGTACATGGCGCCTGCCTACCGTAAGGGAGCTAGTGTTGATATATAATAAGATAGACGACCTTACGGCCGTGAATAACACCAGAACCGGCTATTACTGGGCGGCTACCGAGGCCAACGACAGCAACAACGCGTGGGAGGTGAGGCTTGACACCGGAAGCCGGACTAACTACCCGAAGAATGCCAGAAACAGTGTCCGTTGTGTCAGGGACTTATAGCAGTCCGAAAGGACTTTTCGGCAGTGGATACGATACGAGCGATGAATAAGATGTAAAAACCAAGATAAGATGGATAGCATGCAAACGAAGATAAGCACACGGCCGTTCGGCGGTTTTCCGGTCTTAAGGTGTTTCCCGCACCTGTGCCGGAGTATTTCTCTTGCGGCGGGCGCGGGCCTGCTTTCGGTGGCCCTGCTGCTGGCTGGCTGCTCGAAAGATACTGCCGAGGGTCCGGATGGTGGCCTGACAGAGATCATCCCGCATGCAGGATTGCCCGCTTCGGTTTCGGCCTCAGGGGCGATCTCGCGGGCTGCGGCCGATCCCGCGCAGGCGATGGAACTGTGGTTCGTGCGCTCGGACGAGCGTAGCGCAGGTGTGTGGGGCGAGTATGGCACGGCGCCGTTGAAAGCCACACGTGCAGGAGGGAGCGGTGAGCAGGCTTTGGCGTTCGACCTTCCGCAATATTACCTGACCAACGGACTTAAAACCCGGATGACGGGCTGGTATCCCGGCGGTGGAGCTGAAGCGGGAGGTCCTGCGGGTTATTACGACGCCGTGGCCGGCACGGTGAACTGGACCATCGACGGTCGGCAGGACATCCTGCTTGCTGCACCCCGCCAGGGGAGCAAAACGTCGGCGATGCCTGCCTTCGAGTTCAGACATGCGCTCACGCAGTTGCAGTTCCACGTCTATGCTGAGAACAACAGGGCCCTCGATCTGTGGGGTAAGATACTGGGCGTTGCAGTATGCGGGCAGCGGGCCGCAGCTACGTTCACTCCGGCAGACGCTATGGATGATGACCTCAAAGTGACTTTTACGGAGGATGCTTCGGCCAAATTCGCCGCGGCGAACTTCACGGAAATGACTGCTCCGGTAGGCACGAAGGACGATGCCGCGGCCGTAGGCGACCCGGTGATGATCGAACCGCAGGAGGCTTCCTGCCGACTTACGGTCGAGGTAACTACCGAGAAACGTGGCATACAGCCTGTCGTCGTCTCCGGGCGGACTTACTTGGCCGGCCAGAGCGTAAAAATCTGCATCCGTTTGGCCGAACACGCTGTGACCATTGATCCGGAAGGGTGTGAGATCGTGCCATGGGATAACATGACGCAGACCGGAGATAAGGAAGTGTGGGTAGGAGATGAGCGGATATATCCATACGTGCTGAATAGCAATACCTTGGTCATCAATGATGAGTACGGAAATTCCGATGCGACGCTGTATCCTACCCACGAAAAGTGGACAATAACCAGCGACTACTTCGAATCGGAGTGGGATGCCAACACTTCGGGAAAGAACACTTACGGTGAAAAGTTCAAAGTCGCCGTAGCCGATGCCGTAGATATGGACGGCAAGCCGACGAAAATGTCATGGTGTGAGGCTGCGGGTAAAACCAATACTTATTTCAATCCCGACGGCTATTCGGCCTGCCGTGAATATTACGAAGAGACGGATCAGAGCGATAAAGGACAGTGGCACCTGCCTACCGTAAAAGAACTGAAAATGATCTACGATAATATAGGCAACCTTACGGCCGTGAACACGCCACTCCTCAACTACTATTGGTCGGTTACCGGTTCCAAATACAACTATGCATGGCGCATAAATTTTAATGACGGTACCCCGAGTAGTTTCTCTTCCTACAATGATGCCTATGTGCGTTGCGTCAGAGACTTGTAGCGGTCGAAAGGCGGTGTCTGGGAAGCGGCAAACGATACGAGAAATGAATAGGATGTAAAAAACTAAGATATGATGGATAGCATGCAAACGAAGACAAGCGCACAGACGTCCGGCAGTTTCCCGGCCTCAGGGGGCTTCCCGCACCCGTGCTGGGTTATTTCCCTCGCGGCGGGCGCGGTCCTGCTGTCGGTGGCCCTGCTGTCGACGGGCTGTTTCAAAGAGCAGTCTGAGGGGATGGAGATGGAACGTATGAAGATCAGCGTCAATGCGCTTTTCCCCGGTGAATCCTCGGCGAAAGCCACCACGAAAGCTGTCGTCGACGGTACGCAAGCACTTACGCTCAATTTTGCCCGGGCAGATGAGAACTCGTCCGGTATCTACGGCGCCTACGGGACGGAATTCACTGGCACGCGCGCAGCGGGAGCGGGCAGCACACCCCTTACCTTCGACCCGGTGCAGTATTATCCGAAAGGCGGCCTTAAAACCAGGATAGCGGGCTGGTACCCCGGCGGGGCCACAAAAGCAGGAAGCGGAAACGGTTATTACGACGCTGCGGCCGGTACGGTGAGTTGGACCATAGACGGCACACAGGATATTATTGCGGCTTCCGTGCAGGAAGGCTCGACGACCGCTGCGATGCCGGGTTTCACCTTTACCCACCAGTTGGCGCAGATACAGGTATGGCCCTATGCCGAGAGCGAGGCGGCAGCCATACATTGGGGGCCTATCGAGAAGATTGTCCTGTCGTCCCAACCCGATAGATGCATCCTGACCCTGCCGCAGGGCGGCGGGACAGACGCCGTGTTCTCCGCCGGGGGGAGTACCGGTCTCTCGGTCCGGAATATCCCTTCGAGTAATCTCTCCACGACGGCCTCCATACATGGCGATCCGGTGATGATATTCCCCAGAACAAGTGTTGCTGCCCTGAACATTACCATCGTCACGACCTCGGGAATTGTGCTGGATGTCACGGTTCCAGAAAGAACCTATCCCGCAGGGTCGGTTACGGCCGTAAAGCTCAGGTTCACTCCCATTGAGGTGCAGGTAGATCCGACCGTTACCCTCTCCGACTGGGCAGACGGAGGTGAATTGAATAATTACCCCAAAGTGATCGACGGCAATACTATCACCCTATTCGGTCAGTTGGGCGCCGCCGATCCGGCGCTGTACCCCTCCCACGAGCCGTGGCTTACGACTCTCGTCCACCTCGAAGAACAGTGGAATACCAACGCTTCCGGATTAAATACCTGTGGCAAAACGTTCAAGGTCGCTTCGCAGGATGCCATAGGCAAGGACGGTTCTTCCGGGCAAATGACATGGTACGAGGCTGTAGGCAAGACCCATTACGAATACAATCCCGAAGGCTACTCGGCTTGCCGTGAATATTACGAAGAGACGGACCAGAGCGATAGAGGACTGTGGCGTCTGCCTACCGTAAGGGAGTTGCGGCTGATCTGCGATAAGAAGAGCTTGTTGACTGCTGACAATATGTCGTTCAGTGGTGGCAGCTATGCTACGGCTACCATGAAACATACTGATTTCCTCGCGTGGCACGTGGTCATAAACGGTGGCAACACGAACTACGAACAACTGGAAAGAAGCAAATTTGTACGTTGTGTCAGGGACTTATAGCGGCCCGAAAGGACCTGTTTCGGCGGCGGCAAACGACACGAGCAATGAATAAGATGTAAAAACAAGATACGATGGATAGAATGCAAACAAAAACAAGCACAAGGACAGATGATAGTTTCCCCGTTGCAGGGGGCTTCCCGCACCTGTGCCGGGGCATTTTCCTCGCGGCGGGCGCAGGCTTGCTCTCGGCGGTCCTGATACTGGTGGGCTGTGCAAAGGATTCTGTATCCGGGTTGGGGGAGTGGGACGGCACTGTCCCCGTAAGCTTCGGGGTGGAAGGGTTCAGCGAGGTGCTTCCCGCTACGAGAGCCTCGCTTGCCACGAACACAACGGTGCGTGTTATCGCCTATAAGAGCGGCGATTCCAACCCCGCGCAGGATAACTATGTAGCCGATCAGGCCTACTCGTGGAACGGCAACGAACTCGTGCCCTGCACGGTGGATGATAACGGCAGCAAAACCGCCGATGCCGCCGATCAGGTGATGAAACTCACTCCCGACAGTTACGACTTCTACGCCGTATCGCCGGCCTTTCCGCTGGCTGCGGACAAGACGACGCTCGCGACCGCTGTCGCCAACGGGGTGGATTACGCCGCAATCACGGTCAGGGAAACGCAACAGGTGCCGAGGCAGGTCATGTCTTATGCGCTTACGCTGAGCCCACTGCAGCGTCAATGTGCCCAGATAAGCATTGTCATCAAAAATGACGACAATTACATTGTCCCGACTACGCTTGCCGTCAATTCGGTGAGTGTGACGGGCCTGGCAGCTTCTCAAAGCAGCATTACGGTCGGCGCAAACCTCACGGCCGCATCGTCGGGGACAGAGGTGTTGAACTTTACCTCGGAGGATTTCTCCGTCAGCGGAACGACATTTACTCAGAGGCCCCCTTCGGTGGCGCTGCCGCTCAGCGAAACCAATCTAACTCTAACGCTCGATATGAACGTGGATGGAGAGAGTCAGACCTTCACCGGAGAACTGCAGGCTGTGACGCTGGAACAATCTACGAAATACACGATCACCGCCACGATAATCACTAAGTCGGACATCACTCTTTCGGTAGATTCATGGACAGAGGAAACGGGCAACAACCCCGAATTCGAGGATGCGACTTACCCTTATGTTGTGAACGGTAACACGGCTGTTATGCAGGACCGCTACGGCTGCACTGTCAAGTATCCTCTCCACGGGCCGTGGACTATCACCCCAATTCATGCTGAATCGGATGTCAGTTCCAATGATTCTGGAATAAATACCGTAAGCGAGAAGTTTGAGGTTGCTTCGGTCAATGCTAGAACTCAGTCAACGTGGGCTAATGCTAAAACTGCCTGCCAGAATTACAGCCAAGCTTCGGGTGCTGCGGGTACATGGCGGCTTCCTACCATACAGGAATTAAAGTTGATCTGCATTTTGCAAAAGAAGCTTACCGCGTGCAATCAACTCTCCTCCTCCGGCTACTACTGGGCGGCTACCGAGAGCCGTAAGATCAGCGGCAACGCGTGGGTTTTATACAGCGACGGGGATATGACCTCCCAATCTAAGACCAGCAGCCAGGGCATAGTGCGTTGTGTGAGGGACTTATAACTGCCTTAACCGAAGCCTTCGGTCGCTGTTTCGACGGCGATAAACGATACGAGTAATGAATAAAATGCAATAACAAGATATGATGGATAGCATGCAAACGAAGACAAGCGCACAGACGTTCGGCGGTTGCCCAGTCTTTGGAAGCTTCCCCCGTTTGTGCCGGGGCATTTCCCTCGCAGCGGGCGCGGGTTTGCTGTCGGCTGCCCTGCTGCTGGCGGGGTGTTCCAAGGAGCGGACGCCGGAACCCGTCAGCGGTCCGGACGACGGGATGGTGGAGATTATCCTCTCGCCTGAGTCTATGGGGGAGGTGACGATGGACACGCGCGCTGTGAGCGGCGTTGACGAAAACACAGTCAAGGACCTGTGGGTGATCCAACTCAACGCCGACGGTACGGCGCTCCTGCAAACGCCGCAGTATATTACGGCGGTTACCGGTTCGGGAACCTCCTATAAGGTCAAGGCGAAGATCAAGTCTCAGGAGAGCCGTATCTGCTTTATCGCCAATACGGGCAGCAGTACCCTTTATAGCGATGTTACGACTTCGGCCGATGTGGAATCGAAAACCATGGCCGTCACGAACGAAGCCAGCCTCGCTCCGGGAAATGTGCTGCCCATGTGCGGTTATTATACGGGTACTCCCACGGCCTCTGCTCTGCCAAGCGTTATCCTGAAACGTGCCGTGGCCAAGCTGACATTCAAACTGGCCGCCGACATACAGGGTGGAGGCAGCTTTACGCTCACGAGCATAAAAGTGTATAACGTTCCCACGGCGCTGCACCTCTACCGCGATCCATCGGCGCCGGTTCCCGGTACTACGGCCGCCGACTGCTATCCCGCTACCTCGGTCGGATTTATCGGTGAATTCGCCGACCTGACTTCGGACGACAAGACGCTCACCGCCACGGCCAAAGAGTGCGGGTGGTGCTACCTTCCCGAAAACGGGCGTGGCACAGGCTCGGCCACCGAACAAACGCAGAAGACTGCCGCAACGGCACTGGGCGGCGCCGAGGGGCAGGGCAACTACGCCACCTACGTCGAGATCACGGGCGACTACACGACGGTATTTGGTGATAAATATACCGGAAACATATACCGCATCTACTTGGGCCACGATGCCGTCAGTGACTACAACGTATTGCGGAACACGCGCTATACCGTTACCGCTACCATCAAAGGGTTAAATACAGTGGATGCACGTATTACGGTCGGTTCCGGCATTTACTCGGACGAAGTTTACGACTATACCGACAACCGGACCGGATGGTTCGTCTATGCCAAGACCGATCTGGCATCGCCCATGACATGGCAGAATGCCTTGCTCGAATGTGCCAAGACTCCGGGGTGGCGGCTGCCGACTATGGCCGAACTGGAGATTATCTACTGCATGCGCGATACATGGGAAATGCCAAGTAACGGTTTATTAGACGCCTACCACTGGTCGGGTGCTGAGTACGACAGCGACAACGCGTGGTACGTGTCTTTTAGCGACGGTGTCTCGACAAACACCTACATCGCTAAAAGTAGCAGCCTCTTTGTGCGCTGTGTCAGGGGACTATAGCGGTCCGGAGGGGAGTTTGGATGCGAAGCGCGATTTAAAATAATGAAATCAATGATAGCAATGAAAAATATACTGAATCTCTCGCTGCGCGGGTGGCTTTTTGCCGCGCTTCTGATGACTGCCAGTGCGGGCCATGCCCAAGAAAAACAATACCCTTACCTTCAGGATGGTAAGATCATTGTTTGCCGGGAGGGTGCGGACGGCGTAAAGTCAAGCCTGATCCATCCTAATTGGAATAGCACGCCCTCTCATAACGAGCTGGACGCAGCCAATAACCGTTTTGCCGCCAAATTCGAGGTGGCCGCTTCTGATGTCAATAAAGGGCAAAATTGGAATACAGCCGTAAATCTGTGTCCTTCCGGCTGGCGGCTGCCTACGATCCGGGAGCTGCGGCTGATATATGCCTTTCGCGGCGAGTTGGGTACCTTCGGTACGTCCGGAACCCTCATCTACTGGTCGGCTACCGAGTCCAGTTCCGACAACAGCCACGCGTGGTACGTATTTTTTAGCACCGGCGAAACGGGCTGTAAATACCCTAAAGCCGCCAATTATAATGTGCGTTGTATCCGGGATTTATAGCGGTTCGGATGGCAGCCTTAACTTTTTGACGCTTTAGGCGCCGGTTACGATGCCCTGACAGCCCGACATGGTTGCGGGGTACGTCCCATCGGGGAATAAGTTCTTCACGCATGCAAACGACCTATTATGAAATCGCAAAATTCCATCTTTTCATTCAATAATCTTCTTGCTGCGGCAGCAGTGACAGTCCTGCTTCTGCCCTCCGCCTGCTCGGAAGACCCGACGGCGGACAACGCCCTTTCGGGCCCGATGCTGCGCTTCGAGGTCGTCGATAGGCAGGGCTGGCAGACCCCGTCGCAGAGCCGTGCTGCCGGGGACATAACGGTTGATACAACGGACAGCACGACGCTCCTGCACACGGATATTTTCATTTTGCGAGGGGGGGGGAATTTCCTGCTGCCGACACGCTCTTCCTGCATGCGACCGTTACCGACGGCATCGAATCGGACCGTTCGAACGCGGAAGTGCCGCAGACCCGTGCCACGCCCGTCGAAGAGGATACTTTCTACGAATCGTTCGGCGTGCTGGCATCGGCCTATACCGGATCGTGGAGCGAAACTTCCTGCCTGCCGGACTATATGTATAATGTCGAAGTAACGAAGGCATCCGGCTGGACGACGAACTATTTCTGGCCGACCGGCGGCCGGAAAGTCCGGTTCTTCGCCTATGCCCCCTATGGCGGGAGCGGCATCGTGCTCTCGGACAAGACGAAGGCCGGAACCCCGACGATCAGGTATACGGTTCCGGCAGCCGTCGCCAGCCAAAACGACCTGCTGGTCGCCGCTCCTGCCGCAATGGATGGAAATACCTCCGCAACCGCGTCGCTGCCTTTCGGTCATGTGCTTACCGCCGTGCGGTTCGTCACGGGCGACGACGTGCTGGCGGGCAAGATCACGAAAATCACGCTCAAGGGCGTTTACGGTTCTGCAACGTTGGCGATGGGAGCCTCGGAGTGGAGCGATTACGGCAAGACGGCTAATTTTTCGCAGTCGTGCTCGGTCAATGTGGACGGTTCCGCCGATCAGGAAATAACTTCGGCCAAGGCTACTTTTATGATGCTGCCGCAGACGCTTCCGTCCGGTGCTTCGATCGAGATCGCCTATATGGACGATTTGACTTCGACGCAGCGGACGCTGACGGCTTCGATCGGTGGGCAAGACCGTCACCTACCGGATCTCCACGACGAGCATCACCATAACGCCGGAACTGGCCATAGAGAAAAATGCTACGTTAACAGGTGGCGGGGATAGAACGTCGGAGTTAGTTTGGACCCATGAAGGAGGCTCTCTGGATGCATATATACGTATTGTCAGTCGGGTCACCGTTTCCCGGCCCGGCGATGCCACGAAAACTTTACAGGTGCCGTGGACTATGGAGTTCATCGAAGACGACGGTGCGGGAGGTTATCGCGTGATTCCCAAGCCCGACTGGGTTGTGTCTTTGAGCAATAAAGGCAGTGGTACTATTATTACTACGACATCAATCAGGGCGCAGCAAGCGGATACCGTCGATCTCCATAACGAGGTATTGGCCGCCGCCGCTCCCGTCGGTGGCATTTACGATCTTTCGACCAAGGGCGGTGAAACGCCGATGAACACGGCGAACTGCTATGTCATCAACGCTCCCGGCACCTACTCCCTGCCGCTGGTCTACGGCAATGCCGTCAAGAACGGAGAGCCCAACACCGGGGCATACAGGACGGATCTCCTGACAGGGGTGCTGAGAATTCTCACAAACCACCTCGATGCTGCTATCACCAACCCCTATATCTACAACAATGCAAACTGCACACCGAAAGATGCCGTGCTGGTCTGGCAGGATGAAAGAGATCTGGTGACAAACGTTGCACTTGCCGTCGACGGGCACAGCCTGACGTTCGAGGTGCCTCAAGCATCCATCAAACAGGGCAACGCTATCGTGGCGGTGCGCGATGCGAGCAATCGTATCATGTGGAGCTGGCATATCTGGGTCACGGACTTCGTGCCGGGACTTGCGCCGACCATAACCGACAAGTATGATCCGTATGAAATGTACCGCGACAAGGTCGTAACCAATAACTCAGGGAAGCAATATACGTTTATGGGGGTCTACATCGGCTGGTGCGACAATATCTTGGTCTATGATGCCCGCAGCGTAAAGGTGCGCTATATCCAGCCTTCGACCGGTGCGACAACGATCATAACGCTTACCCAGAAATCGCGCACGGTCAATCAAGGCAATAATACTTATTTCGGATGGGGACGCAAGGACCCGATGTTGGGTGGCATTCTCGATGTTTCCGGTTCTTTCAAAGACAAGCCGTATTATTTCCAGACAGGCTATAGGTTTGAGAAATCGACCACAGGCAAGGTTACCATCGGCAAGGCCATTCAGACTCCGTATATATACTATAATGGCGGTACTTCGCCTTACAATTGGGCTACTTCATTATACGAAAACATGTGGTCCAATGTTTATAATGATGAGTCCTCCAAAACCATTTACGATCCCTCGCCCGTCGGCTACCGTGTTCCTGAAGTGGGTGCGTTTTCAGGTTTTACGTATAGCGGCTCAACCGTTGATGGAACCTCTGGCTTCGGTTCTCAGTTCAACTCGCCCTATACCTCCGAATCCAACATTACGGACCATTTGGGGTGGGAGTTTTACTGCAATAAGATGAATGGCACGGGAAAATACGATCCTGCCGGCGGAACGATCTTCTTTCCGCTTACAGGCGGTCGTCTCTACGCAGAGGGAGGTGCTCTGGCCGGCTATGGCACCTCTGCTATCCTATTGGTACACAGTTTCAAAAACACTTCTGGCAGAATCCCCATGTGTGCATATATAAGTTCATCACCACAAATGCAGCCAAGTGCTACTGCTAACAGCGGCCGCAGCTGTCCGGTACGTCCCGTCCGGGAATAGGCATGCAGCGATCTTGCTATTGGATGAAACCCAACTACGACCTGTCAATGAACCTTTCCACTGAAGAACCTGAAAAGAGTACCGGAACCGGAGACGCCGATCCTCGGACCGCGGAAAAGTACCGCGAGGCTGTCGGGATGTACGGTTCTACGGCGCTGAGCGTTCGTGCGATCTGCGCCCGGTGCGGTGTATCATATGCTGGTTTCCGGAGCTATCTGTACAAGTACCGCCGCGACCTGCTGCTGTCGCGCCACGGCGTAGCGGTCCCTTCGGTGTCGGACGCCGCGCGTACGCGCCTGCGGGGATGTCGGGGCCAGACTGCGTCGGCCCGTGTCAAGTACGGCGACGCGATCGCGGCCTGCGGCGATGCAAAGTATGTCGAATACAACGTCTCGCAGATCGCGCACCTGTTCGGATTGAACCCGACGGGTTTGAGCAATCAGCTTCGTGCGCACTGTCCGGGGCTTCTCGAACGCCGGGAGCTGGAGCGTCGGCGGTTGGGTTTTGCGGACAACCAGCAGCGGGGCGTTCGTCCGTGGTGCCGGGAGCAGTATGCCGCCGCCGTCAAACTGCTTCGCACAACTGAACTTACGTTGCCGGAGGTCGCCGAGAAGTGCGGGGTCTCCTTTACCGGGCTCCGCCAGCACGTGTGCTTTTATCACAAGGATTTGCAGCAGACGCGCAGCGATTTGCGCGAGCGTGCCAAGACACAGAAAAGAAAAGGGCACGTCACGGGCAGCGGACGTCGCCACGAGCCGACGCCCGGAAGCCGCGAGCGTTACCGGGATGCCGTGCGGCTCTACCGGAATACGGCCATGACGATTAAAGAGATCGCTGAGAAACAGGGATTGAATCCGTTCGCATTCACGAGCTACCTGCAAACGTGGCACCGGGAGGATGTTTTCGCCCGCCGGGGTGCCGTGTACCGGGAAGGCGCGATCCTTTCGCAGACCAAGCAGTACAAGAAGCCCACGGCGGCCAAATACGCTCCGGCCATCGAGCGGCTGCGTGCGGAGAATCGTCCCACGTCGGAGATTGCCGCGGAGTTCGGGCTGCATCCGGAGGTCTTCCGGCAGTACCTCAAAGAGCACGAGCCGGAACTGCATGCCCGTCAGGGGATGATGCGCGCATCGAACGGCCGCAGCGTCTCGCGGCGCAGCATGGAGAAATATGCCGAGGCCCTGCACCTGTTCGAAACCACCGGCGAGGAGCTGAAATCCATCGCCCGGTGGCTGGGTCTGAATTATAATTCGCTGGGCGGGTTCATCCGCCGCAATTTCCCGGAGCTGATCCTCCGCCGTCGTCAAAGCTCAGAGCAGTACGGCGGCGATGAAACGGAGCGATCTGCGTCTCCGGCATCGCTTGCAATATGAAGCAGGATTGAGTTTGCCTGCCCGTTACCGAGCCCCGGAGTCCGAAACTTCGGGGCTTGCCGTTTTCTGTCGTGACGGCTCCTTCCGTTCGCGGGGGCCGCCCTGCAACTCTGCACATATGGAATTATAAGACAGAAACGTAAAACTGAAAAATCTTGAAAAATGAAAACTCATAAGAATAAGAAGAACCCGTCGAAGAATCTGCGTTTTTTGGAGAACAGTCATTTTATGCAACAGTTGTGCACGTCGCTGGAAAACAACTCCGGGCAGTGCGATACTGAACGTTTGAAAGTCTCGTATGCGCGTTTCGTCGGGAGCGTGCAGCGCCTCGTGGCGTCGGAGCAGTGCGCTCCGCTCGACATGCTGCACGCCCTGTCCCGTGCGCGAAACCGGCTCGTGCGGCTGCGCTCCTGTGAGGAACGGCGTCCGGCGGCGCTTGTCGCGCTTTGGGAAGGGGCCGTCTCACATCTGGAATTCGAGATGCGGATGGTCCATCTGCGTATCGAGCATCCTGCGGTTATGGACCGGTTGCCGCAGAGCGAAAAACCCCGCTCGGCGCTCTATCTGGCCGAGCAGTTCACGCCGACGGATCTCATGGAGCTGATTACGGCGTTGCATAGTGCCGGCGTGGGACGGCGTATCGACGGTACCCGTGCCAATGTGGAACAGT
>OCHK01000708.1_pt1 | contig 30892 bp, 20 predicted proteins | sample 1538551 | NCBI WGS metagenome assembly OCHK01 (sample SAMN04571707, study PRJEB22368) | human gut metagenome | biome: human gut; material: stool | host: Homo sapiens | place: Luxembourg | collected 2012-08-31
CAGTCAACGTGAGCATAGTGACGCTTTGCAGTCTCATACTCAACGTGACGGGTGTTGATTGTGATACCTCTTGCCTTCTCTTCGGGCGCGTTATCGATCTGGTCATATGCCATGAATTCGATCTTATCGTTGCCGAGAGAGAGATACTTTGTAATGGCAGCGGTCAGAGTGGTTTTACCGTGGTCGACGTGACCGATGGTACCAATGTTTACGTGGGGTTTGGTGCGTTCAAATGTGGCCTTTCCCATTTTTGGAATCCTCCTGCAAATTGTTTTTGAGTTTAAATTGGATATTCAATGATTTTTATGCTTGTCTTTGATACAAGCCCGTGTCAGCTGTTGGATGTCTGGCGCTTTGACACGATTGTTTCAAGTATAGACTTAGGAACCTCTGCGAAGTGGCTGGGCTCCATAGTATACTGACCGCGTCCCTGCGTGCGTGAACGCAGAGCCGTCGCATAACCGAACATCTCGGAAAGCGGAACGTATGCGTCGATCTCCCAAATGCCTCCCGTCTGGGACTCATTGCGGATGATCTCGCCGCGGCGCTTGATGATATCGCCCATGACGTCGCCCATGTATGTGTCGGGCACGATCACGGTGACCTTCATGATAGGCTCGGTAAGAGTCGGGTCTGCCTTCTTCATAGCTTCCTTGAAAGCCATGGACGCCGCTACCTTGAAGGCGATCTCGGAGGAGTCGACCTCGTGGTAAGAACCGAAGACCAGTGTGACCTTGACATCGACTACGTTGTAGCCTGCAAGCACGCCGCTCTCCATGGCGCTGCGGATACCGGCTTCGACCGCAGGAATATATTCCTTCGGAATGACGCCGCCCGTGATGGCATTGACGAACTCATAGCCCTTGCCGGGTTCGTTCGGTTCGATCTTGATAACGACATGACCGTACTGACCGTGGCCGCCTGTCTGACGTGCGAACTTGGTGTCCTGCTCGACAGCCTTCTTGATGGTCTCCTTGTAGGCGACCTGAGGCGCGCCGATGTTGGCTTCGACCTTGAATTCGCGCAGCAGTCTGTCAACGATAATCTCAAGATGCAGCTCGCCCATACCTGCGATGATGACCTGACCGGTCTCCTCGTCGGTGTAGGTGCGGAAGGTCGGGTCCTCTTCGGCCAGCTTCATCAGGGCGTCCATCATCTTCTCCTGACCCGCGCGGGTCTTGGGCTCGATGGCAACTCTGATAACAGGCTCCGGGAACTCCATCGACTCAAGAATTATGGGATTCTTTTCGTCGGCGAAGGTGTCACCGGTTGTGGTGTTCTTTACCGCAACAACAGCTGCGATATCACCCGTGCGGACCTCATCGATATCCTTACGGTTGTTTGCGTGCATCTGGACGATACGTCCGAATCTCTCGCGTGAACCCTTGGTCGCGTTGTAGACGGTAGAACCGACTGCGGCGACGCCAGAATAGACACGGAAGAAGCAGAGTCTGCCGACATAGGGGTCGGTCATGATCTTGAATGCGAGAGCCGAGAAAGGCTCGTCGTCGGAGGCGTGACGCACGATCTCCTCACCGGTGTGAGGATCGACACCCTTGATGGGCGGTACGTCAAGCGGGGACGGCAGGTAGTCAACGACAGCGTCAAGCAGCTTCTGAACGCCCTTGTTCTTGAAGGACGTGCCGCAGATGACGGGAACCAGACGGTTCTCGAGCGTTGCCTTACGGAGTGCCGCCTTGATCTCGGGAACGGTGATCTCCTCTTCGGCGACATATTTCTCAAACAGACCCTCGTCTACCTCGGAAACCTTTTCGATAAGCTCGTTGTGGTACTGCTGTGCCAACTCGAGCATATCTGCCGGTATAGGCTCGACTCTCATATCCTTGCCGAGGTCGTCGTAATAGACGTCCGCGACCATGTTGATGAGGTCGATGATTCCCCGGAACGTGTCTTCTTTGCCAATCGGGAGCTGAATCGGGACGGGGTTGGCATTGAGCCTGTCCTTCATCATATCCACAACACGGAAAAAGTTTGCGCCCATGATGTCCATTTTATTGACATACGCAATGCGGGGAACCGAGTATTTTGTCGCCTGTCTCCATACGGTTTCAGACTGAGGCTCAACGCCGCCCTTTGCACAGAAGACTGCGACAGCTCCGTCAAGAACGCGCAGCGAACGCTCCACCTCAACGGTGAAGTCAACGTGACCGGGGGTATCAATGATATTGATACGGTGCGTGTTTGCCTTTACCTTAGCGGGATCATTATGAAATTCGGAGTGAGCCCAGAAGCAGGTGGTTGCGGCAGAGGTGATAGTGATACCTCTTTCCTGCTCCTGTTCCATCCAGTCCATCGTGGCAGCGCCCTCGTGAACCTCACCGAGCTTATGAGTTTTACCCGTGTAGAACAAGATACGCTCTGTAGTCGTCGTTTTACCGGCGTCAATGTGCGCCATTATGCCGATATTTCTGACCCTTTCGAGCGGATATTCTCTTGGCATAGAATTTCAAGTCTCCTTACTTTTGCTTGGTTATTGCTTTTATGATCGTCAGTGATATTATACTGAATGCTGTAACAGATATTATGCGATCAATATCTGTAGTGTGCGAACGCCTTGTTCGCTTCTGCCATTCTGTGAGTCTCTTCTTTTTTCTTGAACGCTCCGCCGGCGTTGTTCGTTGCATCGATTATCTCGGCTGCAAGGCGATCCGCCATTGTACGTTCGCTGCGCTTTCTGGCAAATCCCACCATCCAGCGAAGACCCAGAGTCTGGCGTCTGTCCGCCTTGACCTCAAGCGGCACCTGATAGGTGGAACCACCTACGCGGCGAGCTTTGACTTCAAGAGACGGCATGACGTTTTCAAGAGCGGCTGTGAATACTTCAAGGGGATTTTTGCCCGTTTTAGCTTCTACGGTCTCAAATGCATCGTAGACTATTTTCTGAGCAACTCCCTTCTTACCGTCGTACATTACATTGTTGACAAGCTTTGTTACGAGCTTGGACTTGTAAATCGGATCCGGCAGTACGTCTCTCTTGGATATACGACCTCTTCTCGGCACTGTACTTCCCTCCTTCATTAAAATTGAATGAAATCACAGGTACTCAAAAGCACATTCTTTTGTTAGCGCACATCGTTACTTTGCCAATTTATAAACATAAATTCAGCAGCTGTCGGATATGCAAATATGCTGATACCTTTTTTGTCCTTTGTCCGATCGCGGATTATTTCTTTCCTGCGGTCTTGGGGACCTTTGTTCCGTATTTGGAACGCGCCTGTCTGCGAGCCGCTACGCCCTGGGCGTCAAGCGTGCCGCGGATGATGTGATAACGCACACCGGGCAGGTCACGTACACGACCGCCTCTGATAAGAACGACCGAGTGCTCCTGCAGGTTGTGTCCTTCGCCGGGAATGTAGGTCGTGGCTTCAAGTCCGTTGGTAAGACGCACTCTTGCGATCTTGCGAAGCGCAGAGTTAGGCTTTTTGGGGCTGGTCGTCGTTACCTTGGTGCACACGCCGCGTTTCTGAGGCGACGGCAGATCGGTAGCCGCGTTTTCGATGGTGTTGAAGCCGTGCTGGAGCACAGGAGCTTTCGATTTGTTCACCTTAACGCCGCGTCCCTGTCTGACAAGCTGGTTAAAGGTTGGCATTCTGACTTAACTTCCTCCTTCTTCTGAAATATGTTTATATGCCCGAAAGCAGTGCATATGACACGGTTTCCGGACGCAATTGGCGGCGGAAAGGGATTTTTTCCGCAAACAATTACATTATATTATATCATTCATGCCGCCCTTTGTCAAGGACGGCATGAATTCGCGTTATTTTTCTGCGTTTTGCACAATTATGGCTGTTGATATCGCGCATTAAAGTACATAATGCACAACAAATTTCAGTCACATTCGCGCAGCGCAGGATAATGCATCACTGACCGGATGCTTTGTTCTGAAGCGGCTCCTCACCGGTGTCGGCTTCGATGACATCCATGTCGGAATAGCACTGCATACCGGTGCCGGCGGGGATGAGCTTACCGATGATGACGTTCTCCTTGAGCCCGAGCAGATGGTCGACCTTGCCCTTGATAGCCGCCTCGGTGAGGACCTTGGTGGTCTCCTGGAAGGACGCGGCGGAAAGGAAGGATTCGGTCTGCAGAGCAGCCTTGGAGATACCGAGCAGCACCTGCTCGCCTTCGGCGTGGCGCAGCTCCTTCTCACCCTCGGCAATGCGTGTGTCGATCTTCGTGTTCTCATCTTCGAACTCGTTAATCGAAACGACGGATCCGAGCAGCAGAGGCGTATCGCCCGGGTCGTTCACGCGCATCTTGCGCGTCATCTGACGTGCGATGACCTCGATATGCTTATCGTTGATATTAACGGACTGTGCACGATAAACGCGCTGAGTCTCGCTGATGATATAATCGTAGACCGCATCGAGTCCGAGGATATTCATGATATCCGCGGGGCTCTTCGAGCCTTCTGTGAGCGAGTCGCCCTTGGCAACGTGGCTGCCGTCCTTGACGGTCAGGCGGCGACCGTACGGGATCTGATATTTCACCGACTCTCCGCCGTCCTCGGGCGTTACTACAACGTCCTGGATGTTGGGGTTCTCGTCGGGAACAATCTCGGCGATACCGTCGATCTCGGACATGACAGCGGGCTTCTTCGGCGTTCTCGCCTCAAACAGCTCTTCGACACGGGGAAGACCCTGTGTGATATCCGAGCCTGCAACACCGCCGGAGTGGAAGGTACGCATCGTAAGCTGTGTACCGGGTTCACCGATGGACTGAGCCGCGATGATACCGACCGCCTCGCCTACGCTGACGAGTCTGCCCGACGCAAGGTCGGCGCCGTAGCAATGAGCGCAGATACCGTTGCGGGCGTGGCAGTGGATGACTGTTCTGATCTGAACGGCTTCTATGCCCGCAGCAACGATCTTCTTGACCATAGCCTCTGTGAGCATCACATCGTCGTCTGCGATCATTTCGCCGGTGTGAGGATCGACAACGGGCCCCATCGTGAATCTGCCGACAAGTCTGTCCTCAAGGCTCTCGAGCGGCTTTGCAGCCGAGCCGTCCGCGATGGCTCTGATCCATGCGCCGTGCGTAGTGTCGCACTTCTCCTCGCGGATGATGACCTCCTGCGATACATCGACCAGACGTCTGGTGAGGTATCCGGAGTCAGCCGTACGCAGAGCGGTATCGGAAAGCGATTTACGGGAGCTTCGTGCACCCATGAAGTATTCGAATATCTTCATGCCCTCACGGAAGTTCGATTTGATCGGGATCTCCATCGTCTTACCGTTCGTAGCAAACATCGGTCCGCGCATACCGGCGAGCTGACGCATCTGCGTCATTGAACCGCGGGCGCCGGAATCGGACATGATCTTGATCGGGTTGAACGTCGAGAAGCACTCCTGAAGGGCATTCGTGACCTCCGCCGTCGTGCGGTTCCAGACGTCGATGACGCGCTCGTATCTTTCCTGCTCGGAGAGCTCGCCGCGCTGATAGAACTTGCCGATCTTCGCAACGGTGTTCTCCGCGTTCTTTATGATCTCCGCCTTGGTCTTCGGTATCGTCATGTCGTACACCGAGATCGAGAAGGAGGCGCGGGTCGAATACTTGTAGCCCATCTCCTTGATGGCGTCAAGCATCTTTGCGGTTATCGCGGAGCCGTGCTTCTTGATGCAGGCGTTGATTATGGCGCCCAGCTCCTTCTTGGTGACTATGAAGTCTACCTCAAGGTCAAAGAGCTTCTCCTTGTCGTTTCTGTCGACAAAGCCGAGATCCTGAGGTATATTACGGTTGAAGATCATACGTCCGAGCGTGGTGGTGATGGTGCGCGACATCATCACGCCGCCGATCTCGCGGTCGTTTCTGATCTTTATCTTGACGTGCAGGCCGAGCTGACCGTTGGCATATGCCATTATCGCCTCGTTGTAGTCACGGTATGCCCCGCCCTCACCGGGCTCGCCGGGCTTTTCCATCGTCAGGTAGTAGGATCCGAGGATCATATCCTGCGTAGGAACGGTAACGGCACGACCGTCAACGGGCTTGAGGAGGTTGTTGGCGGAGAGCATGAGGAATCTCGCCTCTGCCTGAGCCTCTGCGGACAGCGGAACGTGTACCGGCATCTGGTCGCCGTCAAAGTCGGCGTTGAACGCCGTGCAGACGAGCGGGTGCAGCCTTATCGCTCTGCCGTCAACGAGCACGGGCTCGAAAGCCTGTATCGACAGACGGTGCAGCGTAGGCGCACGGTTGAGCAGTACGGGATGTTCCTTTATGACGTTTTCAAGCGCATCCCAGACCTCGTCGTTGTTGATCTGAGCACGGTCGATCTTCTTCTGCGCATCCTTTACGTTTGTCGCCTTGCCCATTTCGACGAGGCGCTTGACGACAAAGGGCTTGAACAGCTCGAGAGCCATCTCCTTGGGCAGACCGCACTGATAGATCTTCAGCGAAGGACCGACGACGATGACCGAACGTCCGGAGTAGTCGACACGCTTGCCGAGCAGGTTCTGACGGAAACGTCCCTGCTTACCGCGAAGCATCTCGGAGAGCGATTTGAGAGGACGGTTATTGGGGCCGGTGACCGGCTTGCCGCGGCGGCCGTTGTCGATAAGGGCGTCAACGGCTTCCTGGAGCATACGCTTTTCGTTTCTTATAACTATCTCGGGAGTGTGGATCTCAATGAGCTTCTTGAGACGGTTGTTGCGGCTGATGACACGACGGTAGAGCTCGTTGAGGTCGGAGCAGGCAAAGCGTCCGCCGTCGAGCTGGACCATGGGACGGATATCCGCGGGGAGCACCGGGATAACGTCGAGGATCATCCATTCGAGCTTGTTTCCGGACTTGCGGAAGGCTTCGATGACCTCAAGGCGCTTGATTATGCGCGCCTTCTTCTGGCTCGTCGTGTTCTTGAGCTCCTCCTTGAGCGATTCGGAGAGCTCGTCGACATTGATAGCGGCAAGCAGCTCCTTTATCGCCTCGGCGCCCATGCCGACGCGGAACTCGTTTTCGTACATCTCGCGGTATTCCTGATACTGCTTTTCGCTCAGCACCATTCCCTTTTCAAGGGGAGTCGTGCCGGGGTCGAGAACGATGTTCTCGGCGAAATACAGCACCTGCTCAAGCTGCTTCGACGAAATGTCGAGCACGAGAGCCATGCGCGAGGGGGACGCCTTGAAGTACCAGATATGAGACACCGGAGCGGCAAGCTCGATATGTCCCATCCTCTCGCGGCGCACCTTTTTGGTCGTGACCTCAACGCCGCACTTGTCGCAGACTATCGTCTCGCGGAGATTGTGGGAGTTCTTGTACTTTCCGCAGGCGCAGGCTCCGTCCTTTGTCGGCCCGAATATGCGCTCGCAGAAAAGTCCGCCCACCTCCGGCTTGAGAGTGCGGTAGTTGATGGTCTCGGGCTTGGTTACCTCACCGTGCGACCACGCTCTTATCATTTCCGGGGATGCAAGACCTATTTTGATCGAATCAAATACATTATTTTCCAAAGCATTTTCCTCCGGTAGGGTCAATTGTTATCCGAGAGATCGTCGTCGATACCGTCATAGAAATCGTCGTCGGCCGCATCGGCATCGTCGTCATGCTCGTCGTCCTCATCGTCAAAGATGAAGTGATCGCCGATATCGCCGGGCGTCACCGTCTGACCGAGGGCATCATCGACCGCTGCGGCATCGTTTTTGTTCATATACGGCGACGGCTCGTCAACACAGACATTGGAAAGCGATATCTCCTCGCCGTCCTTATTGAGCACGCGTATATCAAGAGCAAGAGACTGAAGTTCCTTCATAAGGACCTTGAACGACTCGGGCACGCCCGGAGTCGGGATGTTCTCGCCCTGGATTATCGCCTCGTATGCCTTGCGGCGTCCGTTGATATCGTCCGATTTGACCGTCAGGATCTCCTGAAGGGTGTACGCGGCGCCGTATGCTTCGAGCGCCCAGACCTCCATTTCGCCGAAACGCTGACCGCCGAACTGAGCCTTACCGCCCAGAGGCTGCTGCGTGATGACGGAGTACGGACCGTTGGAACGGGCGTGGATCTTATCGTCAACGAGGTGGTGCAGCTTGAGGTAGTACATGATACCGACCGTTACGGGGTTATCGAACGGTTCGCCGGTGCGTCCGTCGTAAAGAACGGTCTTGCCGTCGATGACCTGGAGCTTGGTCTCTCCGGTCTCGGGGTTCGTGACCTCGCGGGTCTCCTTGCCGTCAACGTTTTCGCCCGGGAAGACGTCGCGCCACATTCCCGCCATCTTCATGCATTCGAGAATGTCTTTCTCGTTCGCACCGTCGAAAACGGGGGTCATGATCTTCCATCCGAGCTTGCGTGAGGCAATGCCGAGGTGGACCTCAAGCACCTGACCGATGTTCATTCGGGAAGGAACACCCAGCGGGTTAAGAACTATATCAAGGGGAGTACCGTCGGGCAGGAAGGGCATATCCTCGGGCGGGAGTATGCGGGACACAACGCCCTTGTTGCCGTGACGGCCTGCCATTTTGTCGCCGACGGAGATCTTGCGCTTCTGAGCGATGTAAACATGAACGACCTTGTTCACGCCGGCAGGCAGTTCGTCGCCCTGCTCGTGCGAGAAGGTGCGTACATCAACGACTATGCCGGATTCGCCGTGAGGCAGACGGAGCGAGGTGTCGCGCGTCTCTCTTGTCTTTTCGCCGAATATGGCGCGAAGCAGTCTTTCCTCGGCAGTGAGATCGGTCTCGCCCTTCGGGGTGATCTTACCGACAAGGATATCGCCGGCATGGACCTCGGTGCCCTTTTTGACGACACCGTTCGCGTCGAGGTTGCGCAGCGCGTCGTCGCCGACGTTCTGTATCTCGCGCGTGATCTCCTCCGGTCCGAGCTTGGTATCTCTCGCCTCGTGGGTATAGACCTCGATATGGAGCGACGTATAAACATCGTTTCTCACAAGGTTCTCGTTAAGCAGAACGGCGTCCTCGTAGTTGTAGCCTTCCCACGTCATAAAGCCGATGAGGGCGTTCTTACCGAGCGCTACCTCGCCCTTTGAGGTCGCGGGACCGTCCGCTATGGGCTGACCGGCATCCACCATATCGCCCTCTCTTACGATAGGACGCTGGTTGCAGCAGGTGCCCTGGTTGGTACGCTTGAATTTGATAAGCTCGTAAAGATCGCGGTGACCGTCCTCGCAGGCGACGACTATCTTGTCAGCCTCAACGTGAACGACTCTGCCGGCGTTCTTGGCAAGCACGACGACGCCCGAGTCAACGGCGACCTTGTACTCCATACCGGTACCGACGATAGGCGAGTCGGTGGTCATAAGCGGCACCGCCTGCTTCTGCATGTTGGAACCCATAAGAGCACGGGAGTTATCGTCGTTCTCAAGGAAGGGGATCATTGCCGTCGCTGCGGAAACGACCATCTTCGGCGAAACATCCATGAAGTCGATGCGGTCGCTTGCGACCTCTATGAACTCGTTGCGGTCGCGCGCCGTGACCTTGGGGTTGATGAAGTGCCCCTCGTCGTCAAGCGGCTCGTTTGCCTGAGCTATGATATATTTATCCTCAACGTCTGCCGTCATGTAAACGATCTCGTCGGTGACGACATGGCGCTCCTTATCGACCTTGCGGTACGGAGCCTCGATGAAGCCGTAATCGCTTATGCGCGCATAGGTCGCAAGGTAAGAGATAAGACCGATATTAGGACCTTCGGGCGTCTCGATAGGGCACATACGGCCGTAATGGGTGTAGTGAACGTCACGGACGTCGAAGGAGGCGCGGTCACGGGACAGACCGCCGGGACCCAGTGCCGACAGACGGCGCTTGTGGGTCAGCTCGGCGAGGGGGTTCGCCTGATCCATGAACTGCGAAAGCTGTGAAGAACCGAAGAACTCGCGTATGGCGGTCGCCACGGGGCGGATATTGATAAGCGCCTGCGGAGTCAGCTTTTCGGTGTCCTGAGTGGTCATACGCTCCTTGATGATCTTATCCATTCTGGAGAAGCCGATGCGCATCTGGTTCTGGAGCTGCTCTCCAACCGAACGGATGCGGCGGTTGCCGAGATGGTCGATATCGTCTGTGGTACCGATATCGTTTATAAGACCGAGCATATAGTTTATGGAAGCAAATATATCGTCGTGAGTGATGTGCTTGGGGCAAAGCTCGGCGATGCTCGCCTTTACCTTGGCTTTTACAGCGTCCATATCGCCGCCGCACTCCTCCATGATGGAGAGCAGCACGGGCGTGCGCACCTTTTCGCGAACGCCGCAGTCATGCAGATCGTCGCCGATCAGCTTTTCGGGCCAGCAGGTATTGTTTGAGAACACCTTTACGGTGTCGCCGTTGTCGAGCGAGAGGAGCACCTCGTTGACCGCGGCATCCTCGACCGCCTTTGCGTCCTCGGGGCTGAGCACGCAGCCCGCCTCAAACAGGACCTCGCCGGTGAGCGGGTTCACGATGTCGGCTGCAATGCGGTGGTTTGCTATGCGGTTCGCAATGGCAAGCTTCTTATCGAACTTGTAACGACCTACCGGTGCGATGTCATATTTCCTGGGATCGAAGAAATAATTATTGATGAGGTTCATCGCGGCATCGATCTGCACGGGCTCGCCGGGGCGCAGCTTCTTGTAGATCTCACGCAGTGATTCCACGGCGGCATCGGAGCGGTTGCGCGCAGCAAGGTCGTTGCTCTCGTCCTTTTCGATGGTCGCCTTGAGGCAGGGGACCTCGCCGAACATGGCATAGATGGCTTCATCGTTGCCGATGTCGGATTTGAGCGTGCCGGTCGCGCTGTCGACGGAAAGCCCGAGCGCGCGGATGAGCATGGTGACGGGCAGCTTGCGGTTCTTATCTATACGGACATTCATGACGCCGTTGCTGTCGATCTCGTATTCGAGCCATGCGCCGCGGTAAGGGATAACGGTGGCGGCATAGGTCTTTTTGCCCGTTTTATCTATATCGGATTCGTAGTAAATGCCGGGAGAGCGGATAATCTGAGATACGATGACGCGTTCTGCTCCGTTAATTACAAAGGTACCGTTATCCGTCATGAGCGGGAAGTCACCCATGTAAATATCGGTCTGCTTGACCTCGCCGGTCAGCTTATTGGTCAGACGTACGTTTACCTTCAGCGGAGCGGCGTAGTTCACGTCTCTTTCCTTGCATTCCTCTACCGGATATTTCGGTTTGGAGTCAAGAGAATAGGAAATGAACTCGATAGAAAGATTGCCGGAGTAATCCACGATCGGGGAGACGTCTCTCAGAACCTCCATAAGACCTTCGTCAAGAAACCACTTGTATGATTTCGTCTGGATCTCAATGAGGTTGGGGATTTCGAGCGTCGTCCGGGTCTTGGAAAAGCTCTTGCGCATAACATTCTTGCCGAGCAGCTGGTCTGTGGTATGGACCATTAAATCAATCACTCCATTCAACGTAATTTCACGCTCAACATATGCCAGTAGCGGCACCGACCGGCAGCCGACGCGACGGCAACCGCGGTATCCCGACGGGAGGTCGTCCCGACGAAAAAACGTTCCTGTCCGCATCTACGACCGAGGCACCGGCGACTGCGCCGAGCATCCCCCCGGAAGCTCAGCCAAGCCGCAAGCACGCTCTGCCGGCACGCCTGCAAGTTAAGACAAGGCTTCTTGCAAGCTGCTTTTTTGACATATTAAGCGATTATAATGCAGTTTATAATTATACCATTGAAAGCAAGCGCTGTCAAGGGATTATGCAAAAAAATTACGAAAAAATTTGCGTCATCCGTGATAAAATGAAAAAAATATACACACGGCGTCCGAAAAAGCGCACCTTGACGCCCCGGCGATGAATATGCCGCATCCCGACGGCAATAAACTACATATATAAAATAAAAAGCCCTCCGCGGCGCGGAAGGCTGTCGAGCATCGGAAGGAGCGAAAGTAATGGACAACGGCGGCAGGACGGGCAGCGGAATAAACTGGGAGGTTACGGCTGCAAGGCTGTTCTGCCTACTTGTCTTGTTTGCGGCGGTATACTTTGCGGGAAAATATGTCGTGGGCTTTGCCCTTCCCTTTATCTTCGCCTGGGCGATCGCTTCGGCAGCCGTTCCCGTCGCAGATCGGATATCGGCAAAGCTCGGCATCTCACGGCGGGTATGCGCCGCGGTGACGGTGCTTCTGATGCTTGCGGTCATATTCGTTCTGGCAACTCTCGCCGTTAACCGCGCGGCATATGAGCTCGGGCGGCTGATAGCGCGCCTCGGCGACGAGCACTCGGACGCCATAGGCGACATGATAAGCGCCGCCACGGGATCGCTCGACTCGATAAGCTCGCACATCCCGCTTTTGAAAAAGCTGCGCGAATCGGGCGAGCTTGCGGGCTTTTTCGACGGTCTTGACAGCGCGCTCGGTCAGGCGGTCGGCGAGCTTATCTCGCGTATGACCGCCGCCGTCCCCGCGCTTGCCGCGTCGGTGATAAAGGCGCTGCCATCCATCCTGCTCTCATTTGCCGTAGCGGTGATATCAAGCTTTTATTTTGCGCTCGACCGCGACAGGATCACCGGTTTTATCGCCTCGGCGGTGCCGAAAAAATGGCGGCACAGTCTCCCCGAGCTGCGCCGCCGCGCCGGAAAGACCGCCGCAGGGTATGTAAAAGCATACCTTCTTATTCTTCTTATCACATTCTGCGAGCTTTTCGTGGGCTTTTCAATCCTCGGCATCGACTATGCATTCCTCATCGCAGCAGCCGTCGCGGTGATAGACATACTCCCCGTACTCGGCGTCGGCACCGTGCTGATACCATGGGTGGCGATCGAATTCGTCTCGGGCAACATCCGCCTCGGCGTCGGACTGCTCATACTGTTTGCCGTGATCGAGATCGTTCGCCAGTTCATCGAGCCGCGCATAGTCGGCGGCACACTCGGCATCCATCCGCTCGTCACACTTGCCGCAATGTATATAGGCTTTGCGCTGTTCGGAGTCGGCGGGATGTTTATCGGGCCGATCATTGCCCTTGCGGCGCGCGCCGCCGTCGCGGCTTACCGCACCGCGTCGCTCAGAACATCGTCCTCGTGATGCCGCGCCGCAAAAGCGGCAGCGCCTCGCCGAGCGCTCTGCGGCTGCCGATGACGATAAAGGAACGCACGTTCCCCTCCGTGTCGCCGCGGTCTATCTCGTCGTCGGTTATCATCATACCGCGCGCCGCACGGCGCACCGCATCCTTCGGCTTTTCACCGTCGCGCACTCCGTCGACCGAACCGACCGCAACACCGCGTTCGGCAAGCGCCGTGATAAATGCGTCCGGCAGCGTATCGCCGAAAAGACTGAAAACTCCTATGCTGCCGACGCCGATGGCAGCGGCAGCCGATGCTATATCGGCGGCAAGCAGCGGCATATCCGCCTCACGCGCCGTGGGATCCTCGGGCAGCGCCGCCGCAATGACTGCAGGTCTTATCGAGATCACCGAGCCGTGAAGCGCGGGGGGAGCCGTGCGTATCCCCTCTGTCGCCGCCGCATCGCCGACGGCGATCCCCGAACGGCTGACAGCGCGCGCGCCGTCAATGACGGCACAGGCACACGCAAGCGACGAAACAAAGAGCGAGGACGTACGCACCGGCATATCGTGATAGGTAAACGCGACCCCGGCAAAGGACAGCGAATCTATCGCGGGACCGCCCGGCAGTCCCTGACGTGCCGACACGGTAAGGCGGCAGCCCGCAGCGGCGCAGCAGTCGGTGATGAGCCCGTGAGCTGCGGGAGTCTGCGGTGCGCTGACCGTTTCGGCGGTCTCGCGGGATATCAGCGTGCGCAGGAGCGCCTCGGGATCGCCCGAAAGCGTGCCGAGAATAACGCACCCGGCGGGCAGGAGCGTTCTGCACTCACCGTCCGACAGCGGCGACGCGTCGGTAACGAGCACACGCGCCTCTGCCTGCATACATACCGAAAACGCGAGCGCCGTCAGCGCCTCGCACCTTCCGACAGAATCGCCGAAGCCGCCCGCCGTCGCGGCGCTCCTGATCCCGCTCACGGCCGACGCGAGCATCGCGGGCGCAATATTTTTTCCGCCCGACAGCACCTTTCCCTCATACCCCGCGGCGCACGGCTCGTCAAAGAAAAGACCTACCGCAGGGATCCCCGCTGCTTCAAAGGCGGCAATGAGCATTCCTGCGGTATGTCTTGCATAAAGTCCCGCGCAGGTCACGCGGAAAATGCGGCGCGGCATATCCGAGAGCTTAAGCTCCGAAAGCAGCGCCGAAAGTCTTGCCGGTGCCTCGCGGTCCTCCCGCGCGGGCAACCCGCGCAGATATTTTTCTGCATTGAGTGAGGTCATCTGAAATATTCCGTACCTTTCCCGCCGTCCGCCGCCACAGGCGGCGGACGGCGTATAGGATCATTCAACAATATCGGGCAGTGCCGCGCGCGCTTCGTCGATGCCGCCGCGCACAAGAAAGCGGCGTATATCGTCATACCTTTTGCGGCGCGCCGCAAGCTCTGCGGGGCTCATCCCGCCGTCAAGCACCGCGCGCAGAAGAACGTTTTTCGGCGTGTCGTCGGGGTCGGTCAGCTCAAGCGCCGTCGTATCGTACCCTTCCGCCGCAAGCCGGCAAAGCCGCGCGGCATCGGTGAGCGCGTCACACAGCTTTCTGCCGAGAAACGGATAGTCGGTCACAAAGCTCAGCTCGGGGCAGTCGACCGTGTTTGCGAGGGCATGGTGGCAGCAGGGCGTTGAAAGTATGACCTTCGCGCGCCACTCCGCAGCCTTTGTCAGCACGATATCGGTCGCAATATCGCACGCATGCAGCGACACGACGAGATCGGGCAGCCCCGCGGCGCGGCTGTCGTACTCAAGCACGTTGCCGCAAATGAATTCAAGTCCGTCAAAGCCGAGACCGGCGGCGACCGACGAGCAGTACTCAATGACGTCGGGCTTGAGATCGACCCCCGTCATACTGACCGTTCTCCCGCGCATCACGGCAAAATAATGGTAGACCGCAAACGAGAGATAGCTTTTTCCGCAGCAGAGATCGCATATGCGCAGCACGCCGTCGGCAGGCAGGTATCTTTCGATCTCGCGTATATGCTCGAGAAAGCGGCATATCTGGCGGAACTTCGGCTGTTTTTTGTCGTAAACGCGCCCGTGCGCATCGCTGACGCCGAGAGCGCGCAGAAACGGCTCGTCCCCTTTGAGAAGGCGCTCCTTGCCGCGGTCGTTGCCGCTGCACGCAGCGGGGCAGCCCGCGCTTTTTTCGATAGCGGACATCGCGGCGCCCGCGCCGATGACAGTTGCATTACCCTTTGCGTTTGCGCGGTATTCGCAGGCAGCGCCGCCCTCGAGCGTAAGGTCGGCGCGCATAAAACCGGCGGTAAATTCGCCGAGCGCCGCGCTGTCATCCTCGGGAATGTTCCGCTGGAGCGCCTTGCCGTCCTTGCGGAAGGTCTCAAGCTGCAGCATACGCCTGCCGCCGATGCTCACCGCCCGTGCACGCGCGTTTTTTACCGCCTCGTCCCGCGGCACCGAAAAGCCGCATTTTTTTATTATTCCCTTTGATGCCGCCGCCGTGACGAGCTGCGCAAAGCGCATGCTCTCCCGCGCAACGGCATCGCTTTTCACGTTATCGCTCATTTTTTCTTTTTACCGTATGTCGATTTTTTCTTCACCGTCCGCTTTGCCGTGCCGTGCTCCGTCTTTTCGCCGTCGGAGGCTGCGCGCGACTCCGGCTCATCCTCATCGGCGGGAACATAGTCGGGAACATACACGTCGCGCGTCCAGGGAAAATTGATCTTCGGCTCTTTGCCCGCATATATGCGTTTGAAATTCTCGCGGTGCATGATGAGGATCATAACCGTCATAAAGACCGCCACCGGAATGCGCATCCCGGCGACCTTGCCGTCGCCGTAAAATACGGCGTAAGTGCCGTTGAGCACAAGCGGGTAAAGCAGAGCCGTCATGCCGGACGCCATTGAGACCATGCGGGTCCCGACGAGCACTATCGCAAATATCGCAACAAGGAGAAGGAACACGACCGGCTCGGTCAGCATTATTGTAACGGCGGCAACGAGCACGCCCTTTCCGCCGCGGAATTTATAAAACACGGGAAACATATGCCCGAGCATACAGAAAAGCCCCGCAAGATACGCTCCCATGTACCCGAGCCAGAGATAGCCGAGCACCACGGCGACCGCAGTTTTGACAACGTCGCCGACAAGCGTAAGTATCCCCGCCTTTTTGCCCCATGTGCGGAACATATTCGTCATTCCCGCGTTGCCCGAGCCGTGTCTGCGTATATCGTCGGAGTAGAGCGCGCGCGACACTATGACGGCAGAACTTATGCTGCCGAGAAGATATCCTCCCGCCGCGCAAAGCAGCACGGGCGGTATCAGCCAGAGAAGCGCCGGCACGCCGACAACGCCGAACTTTTCGGTAAGAAGGCGGTAAAGACCGCCCGAAATGATCGTTGACATATAAAATGCAGCCTTTCCCGACGCAGACGGCGGAATCTTCCTGCCGCTACCGACGCCGAACAAGTGTTATTTTATTATTATATCAATTGAAAGAAAAAAAGTCAACACGGATCATGTTACAATTATCTTAATACGGAAAATGAAAAAATGAAAAACGTCCGTTCGACAATACCAAACATCGTGGCTGCGCACAAGCGCGGCAGCCACGATGTTATCAATTTGCCGTGCTCGCGGCATCGCCGTTACCTGCAGCGCCCGTACGCGGCGTAAATCCGATAACATACGGCACGGCGAGGATGCCCGCAGCAAGCAGCGGAACGAATTTGAGCAGCATAAAAATCGCAAAAACGGGAGCGCCCCCGATACAGACGGCGCGCAGGAGCGTAAACTCGTAAAGCAGCTCCGTTTCAAACAAAAGCATGAGCGCCGGCGCAGATAAGCCGAGCACAAAGCACCCCGCCATGTAGATCGCGGCGTGCAAGCGCGTTTTCTCTTTTGCGCTGCGCCATGCTGCGGCAGCGGTCACGGCGCTCAAAGCAATGATGACCGCCATATACAGCAATGCCGGAATATTGCCGCGTGAAAAAACGTGTTGTGCGGTATACCCTCCGCCGCCGGACGGTACGGCCTTCAAGGATCCGTACCTGCAATAGTTGAAAAACGTAAACAGAAACGACACGAGCCCCATTCCGCTCAGTACAAACGAAATGACGGCGCAGGTCCCGATCTTTCTTTTCATGACACGATCCCCCGTTTCATATATCAGTATATCAGTCGGTCTCCTTCGCCCCGGAAAGATAAGGCGTATACATCATTATCGCACAGTTTTTTATAAGCAGACTGTCATCTACGAGATTCCCGTCACGATCGTACACCTGCCGCCATATCTCGTTGCGGCGCGTGTAACCGCCCCAAAACTCGTGCCGCATCTCGTGACCGCGCTCGGTCACCTCAAAACGGTACTGCGGCTCTGCGGACGAACGTATCTCTCCTTCAAGATATTCGTCGCCGACATTGAGAAGGATCTGATAATCATCGTCCGTGTCGTTCCTTATCATCAGATCGACATGCGGATAGGAACAGGTCGCGCCGCTGGCAAACGGCTGCGTGCGGTTTGAATCCGGGAACACGTCATAGCTGTGACGGTGCCGCTCGGTAACGGTGAGCGGCGTGTGTATCGCCATCCAGAAGATGAGATTCGAAAGCTGGCACATCCCGCCCCCGATACCCGCCTCAAAATGTCCGTTGCGAAGTATCATGCCCTTTTTGTAGCCCTTGAGACGCGTCGGCATTCCGATGAGATACCAATAGCTGAATGTTTCGCCGGGGTGTATAACTATTCCGTTCAGCTTTTTCACGGCAAGGCGCAGATTCGTCACCTTGTTGTGCTGCATCCACATATCAACGTTTCTGAGGCGTCGCAGCATCGGCGTCCTGTGCGTGAAATATGTATACTCAAGCGGCTCACGCAGCCGCTCGCGCGCAAATGTGCCGCGCATTTTCAGCCAAAGGCACCACCTTCATGCGCCGTAATACATGGTACCCAGCTTCAGTCTGAGCCGTGAACGCTTCACCGGCATTTTCGCGTCTTCCCGTACACCTGTCTGTTCCATATCGCAGCTTCCTCCGTGTTTTTCGGACTTTGCGGCAGCCACGGCAGCATATTTCCGTCAAAATATATTTTTGATCTATTATTTGTTACACATTTATTTTATCATCCTTTTACGAAAATGTCAACACCCACACACAAATGCAGGGCAAAATATCATGAAACTCCGGTCGGCGCGGGCTCATAACGGGCTTGACAAAGCATCACGTATGCGGTAAAATTAAAAATATAAAGAAAAGGAGCACTGCACCAATGAAGAGATACTCGATCCCGCCCCTCGCCGCGGCGCTGGCTCTGGCGCTCATGGCGATGCTGCCATCCTGCGGCAAGACCGACGGCGGAAGCATCACCGACAGCGCGCCGGACGTCACGACCGCCGCCGCGACCGAATCGGTACACAACATCGACTTTTCGGGATATCCCGTGATAATCGAAAAGGACCTTATGAAGAACGACGCTCTGCTTGACACCGTAAACGGGTTGACAGAAAAACTCGGCGGCGCAAAGCTTTATGCCGACAAAATGTTCACCGGCGACGCGGGCGCGCCGGCGATATTGATCGGCAATACCGTAATGTCCGACCTGTCCGACATCGCGCCAAAGGTGAGGAACAAAGACTTTTATATCGGCGTTCGCGGCGAGAGCATAGTGATCTATGCCACGACGCCCGACTCCACCGCACGCGCCGTCAGGTATTTTTCGAATACGGTCATGGGCGACGAAAAGACAACGGAGGTGCCGTCGGATCTCGAATATTCAAGCAAAGGGAGCTATGCAATGAACGAAATAAAATGCTGCGGCAAGGACCTTTACGGATACAGGATAGTCCTCCCCGCGTACGCGGGCACCGCTGAGACCAACACGGCAAGCGAGCTGCGTTATTATCTTGCCGAAAAATACGGATATACGCTTGAGATCGTCAAGGGTGCGGCATCGGGCGACGGCGAGATCGTCATCGGCGGCGCGTCGGACAGCGGAAAGTACGACATAAAGGTCACGGACGGCGGGATACACATATCCGCCGACGGAATGCTCGGCTATGAGGCGGCATGGAACTATTTCCGCAGCACGCTGCTCACAGCCGCAAAGAACGGCGACGCATACAGCATCACATCCGAGCTTTCGCACTCGGGCAGCGCGCTCGAGGCAGCATCGATGCCCGCCGCCGTCGAGCACACCGGCGAGGCGCGCGTGATGTTCTACAATATATATTCTCAGGGCAGCCTCAATCCCGGCGGACTTCGCACGAAGATGGAGCTTGAAATCATAAAGCAATACACGCCCGACGTACTCGGTTTCCAGGAATTTCATCCCGTGTCGCGCACGAACGGCTTTCTCTCCGGGCTCACATCTCTCGGATATGCCGAGGTGAAGGTGACGATCGACACCTCAAAGAACAAAAAGAACAACAACTACACGCCGCTGTTTTACCGCGCCGACCTTCTTGAGGTCGAAAAAAGCGGATACCTTCTTTACGACGGTCTGAACGACTCCTACTCAAAGGGGCTGACGTGGGCGGTCTTCAAAAACAAACAGACCGGATACCGCTTCTGCGCGATCTCGACGCACTACTGGTGGAAATCGCAGAGCGACGCCGACAATGCAAGCCGCATATCCGATTCCGAGCAGCTGCTTGCCGTCGTGCGCGAGATTTATTCCGACCCCGCGCTTGCCGATGTACCGCTCGTGGCGGGCGGCGACCTCAATTGCAGATTCTCGAGCGATCCGATAAAAAAACTGACCTCAAACGGTCTTATCTCGGCATGGGGGCTTGCCGCACGCAAGAACGACAGCGGCGGTCACCACGCATACCCGACATACAACGAACAGTACGGACTGTTCACCGAGTGGGGAACGCCCAACGACGGCTACACCGCAAGGTCTATTGACCATGCGTTCGTAAAGGGAAATGCCAAGGTCACGCTTTTCCACACTCTCACCGACCGCTACGCACTTATCGCATCCGACCACTGCCCGCTCATCATAGACATTTCAAGATAACGGGCAAAAAATCGCCGGCAGCAGCATGATCCGGAGGAAAAAGCAATGACAGAAGAGTACATATACAATACGGCGCTTGCTCAATCCGCCGTCGATCTCGGCTGCAGCCCCGACGACTTTATTAAGAACGAAAACACCGTCGTGCCGTCACGGCGGCACTACGGCGCGCGTAAATACCTTTCCCTGCCCTTTGTGTGCAATCTCGTAACATACGGTGCGGGCGTCGTCGCCTCGGTCACGCCGGAGCTTGAGAACGTGATACGCAGCTACACGGACCGTTTTCACGGCTACCGCTGCTTTGAGACGCCCGTCGTCAACGTACTTGCAGACGCGGTAAGACCGATGGGCTACGGCGTATGCTTTATGGCTGAATATTGGCTCCCCGATCCCGCAAAGCTGCGTGCTGCCGAATGCGGTTTTAAAATAAGGCTGATGACGCCGCCCGATCTCGACGGACTTTACCTGCCCGAATGGTCGGACGCGCTTTGCCATGAGCGCCGTGAGCTCGACGTGCTTGCCTTCGGCGCGTATGACGGCGATAAGCTCGTGGGGCTTGCCGGATGCTCTGCCGACTGCGACACGATGTGGCAGATCGGCATAAACGTGTTGCCGGAATACCGGCGCCGCGGCATTGCCTCGGCGCTGACGTCAAGGCTCGCCATCGAGACCGTCGCACGCGGGAAGGTCCCCTTCTACTGCTGCGCGTGGTCGAATATCGCGTCGGCACGAAACGCCGCAAGGAGCGGATTCCGCCCCGCATGGGTCGAACTCACGCTGAAAGAGCGCGCCTTCATCGACAAAATGAATTCCGGGAGCTGAAACCGAGATATTTTTTCGTTTTTTTCAAAAAAGCTATTGACAAAACCGACACGTTGTGATATTATATATGAGCGCTGTTGAGAGCATAAGCCCTCAACGTACAGCGTATGCGTCGTTAGCTCAGCTGGATAGAGTGTTTGGCTACGAACCAAAAGGTCGGGGGTTCGAGTCCCTTACGACGCGCCAACAAAAAAGCAACCCTTCGGGGTTGCTTTTTTGTTGCTGTGTCACATTGCATAACTCGAACCCCTTCAAGACTGCCGCAAGGCAGGCTTGATATGCTTTGCGTAAGGTGAACGATAAAATTCGCTTTCATTCGACCGCAAAGCGGGGTTCAGTGTCCCTTACGACGCGCCAACAAAGAAGAGCAGTCCTTGTGACTGCTCTTCTTTGTTGTTGTATCATATTGCATAACTCGAACCCCTTCAAGACTGCCGCGAAGCGGGCTTGATATGCTTTGCGTAAGGTGAACGATAAAATTCGCTTTCATTCGACCGCAAAGCGGGGTTCAGTGTCCCTTACGACGCGCCATAACCAAAGGGCAGCCTTGCGGCTGCCCTTTGGTTATAATGTGACTTTAATGGCTCGAACCCCATCAAGACCGCATAGCGGGCTTGATTTGGTTTGCGCACGTAGGAACAAAAAATACGTTACGCGGCTTTAATGCTTACTGCTTTACCTGTGCAGTCTCTCGGCGTCCCATTTGCGGAGGATGCGGCGTCTGCCTCCGAATTCCGCCCACGTGCTCAGACCGAACATGATCGAAAAATCAAGCAGAAACAGCAGTGTATATATCGGATACTGAGCCGCGAGCACACCGTAGGTATAGATAAGCATTACAGCAAGCGCGGCGGCAGTGGCAATGAGATTGCGCTTTATGTTTTTACGCGTTTTCATAAAATCGCGCAGCGTCTCCGCCGTCGGCTCCTTATCTGCGGTGAATTCAAGAAATTCACGCTTTTCTTCACCGTCGCCCTCGATACGGCGGAAGGCGATAATTCCGAGAGCGACGCCGCATATCGCTGCTGAAATAATATAGCCGACAAAGGTGTTGACAACGCTGCCGTTTATACCGGGATCCGCCACCGCGTTGACGATCGTGACCATGAGACTGTTGATGAAAAATGTCTTGAAGATCATAATTATGATCAGTATTGCAAGCATACGCAGAAAATCGTGTCGTTTTGTGCCTTCTTTTTTCATAATGGTCGCTCCTTAATGTCTGTATTCACAACCGTGCAACACGTTTGTGCTTTTTGTTTAATTCTTTAATTATATCATACAACAACATGGTTGTCAACAGTATTATTGCTATGATAAATGCGATTTTGACGATTTTCCCTGAAACATGAAAAGGCTGACGCAAAAAATGTCAGCCTTACATGATCGTCAGCGTGCAGCGGCACGTCCGAAAAAGAAACACCTTACCCCTCAAGAGTCGCGGCGGCAAATCCGTGCCAGTTTTCCGACTGCCTTTTCAGCCCTTCAACGCCGTCGCGCTCCCAGCATTCCGCAAGATACATCATGCCGCACATACACGCGAATTTTTCATAATAACTGCCGCATACGGCATCGAGCAGATATTTATTCTGTTTTTCCGCGTCCGTTTCGGCCAGTGCCGCGCGCATTCTGACCTTTCCCGAGGAATATGCCCTCTCGAGACGCTCATCGTGCCAGTTGACCTCGGTGATCTCCGTTGATCCGTATGACAGCAGGTGAGCAAAGCCCTCGTGAAAAGTGTTCGCGTCCATACGTTCGGCATAGCTGCCGTTTTGCAGCGCGTCATCGATACGGCGCGGGAACTGCCGATAAGCAGATGTGTGATCTCATGTGTCAGCAGATTGCGGATGACGGACGCAATGTCGATGCCGGAATATTTATTCCAGAGCAGAAGGTCGAATATGATATGCACCCGTCCTTCCTCATCGTATTCCGTAACCGCCTCATAAGGATCCGGCATTCCGACGATAAGATTTATATGCGGCTCGGCGCTCTTCCACCCGGGAAAAAGCGCGTCCCATATCGGTCGGTTCAAAGGCTCAAATGTGTCGATGGCACGGCTCATTCCGTCCCTCAGTATGCGCACCGCTTCACGTGATGCATCGTCCTCAGGCGGCTGAGTGAAAATATTTCTTCCAAGATCCCGCGCGACGGACGAAGCGCGGAAATACCACTCATCGGAAAACCGTCCCATATCCTCGCCCGCAATATATGCATCTGCCGTTCTGCTGTCTGTTACTATCTTCATGTTTTGCTTCTCCGGCTTTTCATTCACAGTGTCACAGGTCTTTTTCCGGCCTTGCGCTCCCCTTTTCGGCATATATCTTGGCAAGACCGCCGACGGATGTCTCGCGGTAGCCCTGATTCATGTCCCTGCCGGTCTGATACATGACCTCAACGATCTCGTCAAACGAGACCTTGTGCTTGCTTTCGAGCGATTTTGCAAGCATTACGGCATTGAACGCCTTGATGCTCGCCATTGCGTTGCGTTCGATGCACGGTATCTGCACCAGTCCCAGCACCGGGTCGCAGGTGAGCCCGAGGTTGTGCTCAAGCGCTATCTCGGCGGAGCATTCGATGTCGGCGCTGCTCAGCTCGTATATCTGAGCCAGTGCCGCCGCAGCCATCGAGCAGGCAACGCCCACCTCAGCCTGACAGCCGCACTCCGCACCGCTTATCGACGCATTCTGCTTCACCACATTGCCTACAACGCCCGCCACGGCAAGTGCATCGACTATCTCGCGCTCGCTCACGCCGCAGTCGCGGTGCATATAGTAAAGCACCGCGGGGACTATCCCCGCCGAGCCGCAGGTGGGAGCGGTAACGACCGTTCCGTTTGCGGCGTTCTCCTCGGCAACGGCAAGTGCATACGCCGAGACCTTGCGGTTTTCGTGTATGAGCGACAGCTCGAACTTTGCATTCTCACCGTAAAGCACCCGCGCCTTGCGCTCGAGATTGAGCCCGCCGCCAAGCACGCCGGATGCCTCGAGCCCGCGCTCGACGCTTTCCTTCATTACCTGCCAGACCGTCTCAAGATACGGATAAATATCCGGCTCGTAGTACCGCACGTATTCTGGGAGCGTCATTCCCCGCCCGTCGGCAAATGCGCGCACCTCGGCAAAATCGCGCTGCGGGTATACCTCACGCGAATCGGCAAGCTCGTGCCCGTCGATAAGAACGCTGCCGCCGCCGACAGACACCGCGTCAAAAAGAAATTCGGGCGTGCCTTCAGCCGAAAGCGAATATATCTTCATATAATTCGGATGCGGAATGTCCGTCGCCGTGCTGTTGAATACGATATCGGTATCAGCCCCCAGCACCTCGCGCAGCACGCGGTCAGTGCCGTGCCCCCTGCCGGTGAGCGCCAGCGAACCGAAAAGCTCGACGCGGTACCGCCGCTGCCCGAAACGCGCAAGCGCGTTCCGGGCAATTATTTCGGGACCTATGGTATGCGAGCTTGACGGCCCCCTGCCTGTTTTGTATAATTCGCGGAGGGATTTCATTCGGCGTCTACCGTGCCGTCCTCATGGATGGTGATCTTCATGCCGTCCTTGACATACTCAAGGAATTCATCGCCGAGGCAGTCGATGACGGGGAGCGGATGACCGCCCAGCCACACGTCGGAGAGCACCGCGCCCGCAGCCGCAAGCGAGTCGATAGGCTCGGAGAAAAGCATGCACGCGGGCTGTCTGCCCATCGAGCAGGCGCAGTAGAGGACAAGTCCGCCGGTCGTAGAACCGATGGTGCGCGGCAGGCAGAGCGCCTTGCCGAGCATTTTTTTACCGTAAAGATCGGGGTTATTCTGGTCGCCGCAGGTGGCGCTCTTGTCGCCGAACTGAAGCGCCTTCTGGAATGATGCGAGCGTGTTGAGTCCGCCGTGCGAGACAAGCGCCTCGGCGGTAAGGCTGCCGGCGGCAACCACTCTGCCTTTGAATGTTTTCATCTTACTTGTTACCTCCGGTTATTTCGGTAAGTATCTCGTCGTCGGTATAATAGCGCGCGCTCGTGTATGTGCGCAGCTTGTTGCTCGATGTTATCACCGGCATTTTGGTGCTGAGCGGGTTGTTCATGTACATGAGCGGGCATATGTAGCTCGTTATGACGCCGGTCTTTTTCAGTCTTTCGGCATACGGAGTCGCCTCAAATGCCTTCAGCACGCCGGGCGCGGCGGTAAATACGGTGGGAATGACCACTTTTTCGTTGCCTGCCGCCTTCAAAGCGCCCTCGACCTTTTCCGTCCACGAAATGAGCTGATTCAGACTCATGTGCGGGCAGCCCATAAAGCAGAGCTTCGGCTTGGCGTTTTTGTTCTTCCAAATGACGGGGTAACTGTCGTAGACACGCTGAAGCTCCGTGTCGTCGATGACGTAGACCTTGGCGTCCTCCTTTATCAGGCTCTCGCCGTACTTCACGGCTTCGGGCGTGATGTTTTCGACATGGTAAAGACCGACCGCACCGTTTGACGCCGTTGCCGCGCCGAAATCCTTGAGGTATGTCTTTGCATCGTCGTCAAGCTTGCCGCCGAGCCAGCGGTCGAGCCCGCGGATGTAAGGCACATCCTCCATGACCTTCATACCGACGGCAGAGCCGAGGAGCTGCGCCTCCGGTTTTTTCGTCGTTTTTATTTCGACGATCCAGCTTGCGCGCCTGCCCTCATCCTTGAGAAAACCGAATGACGGAACATATCCGACTATCGAGCCCATGAGGTCGATAATACCGGAGTTGCGGTTGCAGCGTGCGCCGAGCACCGAGTTTGCGTACACGACGGCGGAGGATTCCGACCACGAGAGCACGTCTCCCATCGCGGGCGTGTTGCCGACCTCATCCATGTAGCAGGTGCAGGTGAACGCATCGTCGCTCATAAGACCGAGCTTTTTGAGCTGACCCTCGTAGAAATCCTGCTTTGTGTACATAAATTTGTTGAACACGAAGTTCTGAAGAAAGCTTGACGGCACCCGGGGATCGAGCGGGCGGGGGTCTGCGGAGAATTTCTGAGCCGAGACTGCACCCGCGTCGATGAGCTGATCCATCAGCGCATAGACGGGAGCGAGCGCCTTGAGTCCGAACGATGTGACAAGGTGATTGTATTTGCTTGTCACGGGGACCATCTCGTCTGCGCCGAACAGCTCGCCGTAGCGCACAAGCGTCTCCATGACCTTTGCCATAGTCTCACCGCGGCTGCCGCCGAGGATATCCTTCTGCTCATCGGTGAGTTTCATTTTGTAGTCCATGATCTGTTCCTCCTTATATCTTCATCGCCGCTTCGTATGCTTCCCATACGACCGAGCGGAGGTTGCCGACGGCACGGCAGTCGCCTATGAGCTGAACGCCGCTGCGCTTTTCGGTGAGCGGAGCGGGGATATAGCCCGCACAACTGATAACTGAATCGCACGCGAGCTCAAATTCCTTGCCGTCCTTGCCGGCGCATACGATGGCACCGTCCTTTACCTCCCTGAGCGCGGTCTCAAGGTACACGGGCACGCCGTTCAGCGCGAACCACTCGCGCAGGAAAGAGGAGTTTGCAAGGCAAACGCCCTTCTGCGCCACAAGATCGTCTTTCATTTCAACGATAAGCGGCTTTTTGCCGTGAAGAGCAAGCTCGTATGCGATCTCGCAGCCGGTGAGCCCGCCGCCGATGACGGCGACTGTCTCGCCGACCTGTTTTTTGCCGAGCAGGAACTCGCACGCCTCTACCATCTTTTCGTTGCCGGGGACGCGGCGCAGCACACGCGGCACGGCGCCGGTGGCGATTATCACGGGCTCGCCGCCGAACACGGTGATGTCCTTCACCTCGTCGCCGAGGCGGACGTCGATCTCCATCGCCCTCATCTGACCGCGGTACCACTCAAGCAGGTCGCGCAGCTTGCCCTTGTAGGACTCGGCGCTGGCTGCGATGAACGCGCCGCCGAGCTCCTGTGCCTTTTCGTGTATCACCGGCTTGTGACCGCGCAGCTTGAGCACGCGCGCGGCTTCCATACCGCCGATGCCGCCGCCGATGATGTGCACGGTCTTGGGCGAATTTGTTTTTTCAATATGGTGCTTGCCCCACTGCATCATTTCGGCGTTGACGGCGCAGCGCGCAAGGTGCAGACTGTCGGAAAGATCCTGATCGTTCGGCACGCCCTTGTAGTGGCACATATTGAAGCAGCCGTTGTGGCAGAGAATGCAGGGCCGGATATCGTCGCGGCGGTCCATCATTAGCTTTGTCACCCACTCGGGGTCGGCAAGGAACTGACGGGCAAAGCCCGCGCCGTCGAGCTTGCCCTCGGATATCGCCTCTGCGGCGACCGTCGGGTCAAGTCTGCCCGCGCAGATAACGGGAACGTCAACGAATTCCTTTATATGCTCAACGTCGGCAAGATTGCAGTTTTCGGGCATATAGATAGGCGGATGCGCCCAGTACCATGCATCGTATGTACCGTTGTCGCAGTTGAGGCAGTCATAGCCCGCATCCTGAAGATACTTTGCGGCGCGCTCGGATTCCTCCATGTCACGCCCCACCTCGGTGTAATCCTCGCCCGGGAGAGCGCCCTGACGGAAGCCCTTGGTCTTGGATATGACGCTGTATCTGAGAGATACCGGGAAATCGTCGCCGCAGGCGGCTTTTATCGCCTTTACGATCTCGACCGGGAAGCGGTATCTGTTTTCAAACGATCCGCCGTATTCGTCGGTACGCTTGTTGACGTATTTCAGCGTGAACTGATCGAGCAGATAGCCCTCGTGCACCGCATGAACCTCAACGCCGTCAACGCCCGCGTCCTTCAGCATTTTTGCGCATTTTGCGAACGCTTCAACGAACTCGCGGATCTCGTCAACGGTCATGGCGCGCGACGGCACCTTGTCTGACCAGCGGTTGGGCGAGGGGCTGGCGGTCGCCGTGATCTTGTCAAGATCCATAAACGGCTTGCTGACCGCGCGCAGGAACTTGTTCGTATAGAGCTTCTCCATCATTTCGCTGACGGTGAAGGAACGACCGAATCCCGCGGTGAGCTGGACAAAGAGCTTTGCGCCTGTCTTATGGAACTCGGGCATCCACTTTGCCAGCTCTTCATACATCTTTTTGTTTTTGTAGAGCCACTGACCGAACATCGGGTTGTAGACCGGCTGACATCCCGGCATGACAAGACCCGCATTGTTTTTTGCAACTTCCATGATAAAGCGCGCGCCGTCCTTGTCGAAATGGTTCTTTTCCATCCAGCCGAAAAGATCGGTGCCGCCCATGCTCGTCAGCACTATGCGGTTTTTGATCTCACAGTTGCCGATCTTCCACGGCGTAAATAAGGGATTAAGCTTTTCGTCCATCTTTTCATCCTCCCGGAACCGGCTGACCGCTCTGGCCCGCCTTTATAGCTTGTGTTAATATTATAACACACAAAAACACCGAAAACAATAAGTAAACCCGGTACGGCAAAAAAAATAAGAAAGCAGCGGTGTTGAAAAACCGAAAAGTTTTTCAACACCGCTGCCGATGCCTGTACCGCCGCCGACATTCCGGCTCAGCGGATCACAAATGAACGCGGAAACAGCATCCCGAACCGCAAGGTTACATGACCGTCGCTCATATATCTTCCTTTACGGTGAACACGTCGGAGGCGGCATCGATCTTTTCTTTGCAGCCGACGACGGCGCAGCGCCCGTCTTCTGCGACAGCGCCGATGAGAGAGGCAAATCTCCCGATATCCTCGGGCGTCGTCTCCATCACGCGGCGTTTGGCGTCGCGGCGCATATCATCGGTGATGCCCTCGAAATAATTCGACTGTGCTGCCGCTCCCAGCTCGCGCGGCGTGAGCGGACGCTCATATCCCGCTGCCGTCGAAATGATGTATTTCGTGATATCGGGGTTCTTTGCGGCAAAATCGCGGAGATATCCGACAGTCCCGTCATATACGCCGACCGTTTTGCCCACGCTCGGGTCACGGTATGAGGAGAACACGGCATCGCCGCTGCGGGACACGCCGAAGGACACGCCGTAGGCACCGCCGCGGACGCGCACCTCGTTCCAGAGCCAGTCAAAGCGGAGTATCCTCGAAAGCACGCCCATCTTCGGGTCATACGGGATACCCGCCTTTATGCAGTTGAAGCCCTTGGCGACGTAGTTCACCGCCGACGGTATGACGAACGCCTCGTTGCCGCGGTATGCGGGCTCAAGGGTATAGTGCTTGCCGGAGCCGGTGCCGGTGCCGAATTCCGGCGCGGCGGCAATAAAGCTCTCTGCGGCGGAGGCACCGCCGGTGATGCCGACCGTGAGGTTTTCAAGCGTCATTTCGCGTGCGACAGCCGTGAGCTTTTCCTTTATCGCATCGAAATCCCGGTCTATGCTCTCGCATATGCCGCTAAGGAAGCGGTAATACGAAATGCCTCCCATGACCTCGTCATATGCGCCGCCGACAGAACCGTATGAGCGCACGCGCGTTGCCGCATACGAATTGCCCTGCCGCGCGATAGCCGCCTGCATCATATTTTTGCTTTGCAGAACGAGCTTTGCGATCTCTTCTTTTTCGAACACCGACGACGAGATCATCTCGCCCACGAGCCCGAGCGCCTCGGGCAGCCCCGACTCAAGTATGCTTGCTCTCACACCGATGACGGGTATCACACGATCGATATCGTCGGCGCGGGTGAATTCGCCCGCAGACGTCGAGAAGCTGCCGAGCTTTGACTTTACAGCGATGTCAAGCTCCGCCGCGGTGTGCTTTTCGGTGGCGATATCGCCGAGCAGCTCGGCATAGAGCGATGCATAGGGGATAAGCTCGGGCGAAAGCCCGGAGATATCGAAATAATAGTTGACGTATGCGATCTTTTTGGTGTTTGCCTCTGTCACGAGCATAGGTCTGCCGCGGTACTCGCCGACCGTGCAGGGCAGCGCCGTCACGCCGTCGCCGACATCTGAAAGAGCTAGCTGCGGCAGCGTTGCGACTGCCTCGGGCGTATCGGCTGCCTTTTGGAATTCGACGAGCCTGCGGTTCTTTTCGACAAGAGCCGCAATATCGGCGTCGGTGAGCGTCGCGCGGAACGCCGCGATGCGGTCGGCTTCCGCCTTTGCTTCCCTCTCCGCAAGCGTTCTCGAAGGAACAAGCACGACCGCCGTCCTGTGGCTGTTTTCAAGTATGCATTTTCTGATTAGATCCTCGAAATATCCGGAATCGACCCCCGCCTTGATGTTCGCGAGCGCTTCTTCGTATTCAAGATATATCTCGGGATCGCCGCCGTAGAGCCAGCTTGAAAGAAGGTCGAGATTATAAAGCAGACCCGCGGGCATTCCGCCGCGCTTGCCCTCGCGCAGCGCAAATTCCGCCTGATTTATCTCGGCGCGCAGTGCCTCTCGGTCAACTCCGTCCTTGGCGATCCGCTCAAGCTCCGAAAACAGAAGCTCAAGGAATGCATCCTTTTTGTCGGCGTCGGTCTTGCGCAGCTCAAACATGACATAGGGCTGAGCAACTCCGTCATAGACATAAGCGCTCATGTCGCTTGCCATTCCGCTCTCAAGCACGGCTTTTTTGAGCGGCGAATCGTTTGTTGAGGTGAGCACCGAGATGAGGATATCGAGAGCCAGCAGCTTTTCGCGCTCCGACCAGTCGCCCACGACGCAGGAATACGAAATATAGCTGTTTTTCTCCTCGCTGTCGCTCTCGGATATCGGGTATTCGCCGCGCACATCCATCGCCGAAACCGGCTTCTGCATGGGAATATCGAATTTTCGCCCGGTGCGTTCGTATTTTGAGAGATATTCGCGGTCTATGTATTCAAGACGCTCCGCGACATCCATATTTCCGTAAAGGAACATAAGGGAATTTTCGGGATGATAATATTTGCTGTACGACGCGATGAACTGCTCATAGCTGAGATCCGGTATGTGCGCGGGGTCGCCACCCGATGAAAAACGGTAGAAGGTGTCGGGGTAAAGCGCCGCCTGTATGCTGCCGGACATACGTCTGTCAACAGACGAATACGCGCCCTTCATTTCATTGAACACGACGCCGCGATAGGTCATGGGCGCATCGGGAGCTTCGATCTCATAATGCCACCCCTCCTGCATGAATATCTCCTCGCGCTCAAGCACCTTAGGCGCAAAAACCGCG